>PJTO01000035.1_pt1 | contig 247298 bp, 171 predicted proteins | sample 1512101 | NCBI WGS metagenome assembly PJTO01 (sample SAMN08177690, study PRJNA422409) | Soil metagenome, whole genome shotgun sequencing project. | reverse complement strand
CGCGTCATCTCGGGAGAATTGTCTTGATTCTCCCTTTTCTTCACATCAAACCGGACAGAATGGCCAGCACCAGCAGGACAACTTATGCCGTCAACTTCCGGACATTATGCGTTAGCAGTAACATTTCACCACAAGCATTCAATGAGACGACGGGTTTTGTTTCCGTTTGCCCAATCACTCCATTTTTATAGCGATGATTAATCTAATAATAACGCTTAGGAGCGACGTAGGGATAATCTCCCTTACGTCGCTATTTTTCTAGAATCCTGATAGGCCCAACTAAGTTCATCATCTTGGATGTGGCGTTGTAGTTGCTCAATATCGCATCTTTCTTATCGTCTTTATCTTGAGCGCGAACTCAAAGTTTTCTTTGAGATTCGCCCATGGGCTAATCTGCCATGATAAGATACAAGGAGGAAAATCGCTATAATTTAACAACTTCAGGGGGAAAACGAGGCTATGGTGCCCCCATCGGTGGAAGGAAGGTGACGATGTGGTGGACGCTCATAAAATCATGATCGTCGATGATGATCCCCATATATGCGAGATTGTTCAGGCTTATTGCGAGAGGGAGGGTTTCATCTCCGCTTACAGTCATAGCGGGACAGAGGCCATGAAGGTGCTTGCGTCTTTCGAGCCGGATTTGATTGTACTGGATGTCATGCTGGCTAATGAAAACGGCATTGATTGGTGCAAGAAAGCACGTAGCTACACGAATGCACCGATCGTGTTTCTGAGCAGCCGTGAGGAAGACGAGGTAAAAATCAGCGCATTATCCGATGGCGGAGACGATTATGTGACCAAGCCGTTCAGTCCGGGAGTCCTCATGGCCAAGATCAAGGCGCATCTTCGCAGAGTGTCGACGGGCAGAAGGGAACAACTGCTGGAGTTGCCGGGATTAACGCTGGATTACTACGCACAGTCCGTCATCATGGGGAGTGAAGCCGTCTTTTTATCGAAAAAAGAGTTCGGTCTGCTGTCCTATATGGCGCAAAACGTGAATCGTGTCGTCAGTGTCGATGCGTTGTTTCAGCTCATCTGGGGAACGGAGAGCCTAGAGGATACGAGAACGGTCGCTGTACATATCAGCAATTTGCGCAAAAAAATCGAGGCCGATCCTGCCAATCCTGAGAGAATCGTTACGATTCGAGGGACGGGATATATGCTGGTTGCCAGAGGTGCGGTGTAAGCGCGAACTTAGCGTTAAGATCGGTAGCTTAAGCAGGGCGAAATATCGAATGTATTGAGGGGTTTATTTTGCTCGACTCGAGTTTGGGATCGTTCTAAAATCGAGCGAGTATGCCTCACTGAGATCAGATGGAGATGTCTCTCGTAAATTACGGGGTTAAGAACAAGTGAGGTGCATTACGATTTATCTGAATATAGGTATCTTTATGCAAGTTTTGGGGATAGGTATTGTGGTGACAATGCTCCTTTCTTTCTGGAAAAGGAGAAAGTTCGAACGCTTGTACTTGAGTATGGGTTCAATTGTGGCGATTACCGGTATAGTCGGCTCGTTTCTGGTTCGCGATGCGTTAGTGAAGTCCTTGGATCGCTACCGTGTTCGATTTAATGATGAGGAACGATTTATCCAATGGGCGCTATCGAAGTTCGATGCTTTCGCTTTGTGGTCGCTATTGATTTTGGTCATTATTATTGTAGTTTTACTATTATATATATGGATAAATAAGCAACGATTAACGCCGGATAAAAAGCTAAGCTTAACAGTAATTATCGTCCTTCTGATGGTTGCTTCCCCGATTGCGGCTATCGTTTATGGATTTGGAACGATCAATAAAGAATTTGATGTGGCAGCCTATATTTTGACACTGTCGATCTGTGAACTATCAATACTCTACATTCCGCTTATTTTCAAGAGAATTATGGCCATACGAATGGGCGCTGGTAGGAATACATAACCCCCAGATCGAAGCCAAGCGGGGCTCACTGACAAGGAAGCACTAAACAGTGTTGCTCCTCTGTTTCTCTCCCCAATTGGAAACGGCTGAAAGACATGACATCAATGGACATAAGAGAGCTACGGAGTCGACAGATTCCGTGGCTTTCTCTGTTTAGTCTGTGTTTAGGGTGCTCTACTATAATGGAGCTTGGCGAAAAAAATCGAAGAATAGAATAGGAGGCTATAAGATGTCGACAAGCAAAGAGAGAGAGAAAGAGATCGGCAAGAGGCTCGGACAGAGAAGCAGGAGGGCGATTTGTCTTGTTCTTGCATTTCTGCTGGCGCTGCCGGCGCTGACGGGAGGGAATATCGCGAATGCGGCATCCGATACGAGCAGTTGGATTCTCGTAGACGAAGGAGCACTTATTAAAGACAGGACAAAAGAACCTAATAAAACAGACCTTATCGAGTATAACGGAGACCTTTACGTCCTCTGGTCGGAAGCTGCCGGTTTCAATACTCTCATGCACGCGATGAAATACGATGGAGCGGGTTGGGATTCCGCAGACGAGGTTCAAACGGGGTGTGCCGCCGGATGTCTGAATGCGCACGGGGCAGAAAACATGATCATGAATACAACGGATTCTCCTTCGCTTGCCGTATACAAGGACAAATTGTACGCCTCCTGGTTCGAAGGAAATGGGGCCAATTATCAAACCAGAGTCAGACAGTTTGACGGGACGAATTGGACGACGGTAGACGGCGGTACGTTGAATCTGACGGATGTAACGTCGTGGGATCCGAAATTAGCGGTTTTTAACGATGAACTGTATGCGATATGGAAAGAAAACGATCAAATTCAAGTTAAAAAATACGACGATACGGGAGCGGGATGGCAAGTTGAATCTCCGACGCCAGGTCTGGGTGGAAGCGGGGCAGGAAACCCTCAATTGGCCGTATACAACAGTTCTCTGTATGCTGTGTGGCGCGAAGATTCCGGCACGCTGGGTGTACAAAAGATCAGGGCGAGTCGCTATGTCGGTGGAACAAACTGGGAGTCAATAGACGGCGGAGGCTTTGGCGCCGATGTGGGCACGTACATTAACCATCCGAACGTTGCCGCATTCGGGGACAAAATGTACGTCGCTTGGTCGGACAACAACAAGGCTATTCGGGTCAAGTCCTATGACGAAGAAAACGGGTGGCAATGGGCGGACGATAATGCCGGGTTGAATTATACCGCCGGGAGCAACGTTTCCGTTCCGAAATTAATCGCATACGATGGCCAATTGTACGCCGCTTGGGTCGAGTCGAATACCGTCAGGGCGAAAATGTACGACGGCATCAGCTGGAAGACTGCAGACAGCGACCACGGGCTCAACGCCCGGATCAACTCGAAAGCCAACTATCCTTCGCTCGCCGTATATGGCGGTAAATTGTTCGCGGCATGGACGGAAAATTACGACAACAAGAACCAGGTTCGGGTCGCAAGAATGCCTGTGCTCCAAGCCCCCGACGCCCCGGAATATGTGACGGCTGTCGCGGGGGACGGCGAAGCGACGGTCAGCTTCAATCCGCCGGCAAGCAACGGGGGCAGTCCGATTACGGAATACACCGTAACGTCGGAGCCTGCAGGAGGAACACAGACGGGCAGCGGCAGTCCGATCAAAGTGACGGGCTTGACGAACGGACAAAGCTACACCTTCACCGTGACGGCGAAGAACGCATTGGGAACCTCGGAGGCATCCGCTCCTTCCAACAGTGTAACGCCGAAGACGGGCTTTAAAATCTTCGTGTCCGGCGGAATGAACATTCCAACGGGCGTGGCTGCCGACAACGACGGCAATATCTATGTTGCGGATGCTGGAGATAGTCAGGTTATCAAATACGATGCGAACGGCTCGCTTCTGTCGGAGTGGAAGCAGATCGACCCGGATTCGGAAGTTAGCTTCGGTATGCCTACCGGCATTGCCGTAAGCGTAACCGGAAGCGTCTATGTGGCGGACAGTTTGAATGAACGGGTGTATTCTTTCAATGATAGCGGCAGTTTGCTGGGCACGATGGGCGAGAACGGCGAGTTGACCGATCCGATCGGCGTAGCCGTAGACAAGGTCAGCGGCAAAGTCTATGTCGTAAATTCAATTTCGTCCCAAATTAAAGTGTACGATGCGAACGGCAGCCTTGAAGGAACGTGGGGCGACGTTCCGGGGGACGGAGCCGGACAATTCCGTTATCCTACGGGCATCGCTGTAGACGACGACGGCAATGTCTATGTCGCCGATACCGGCAACGATCAAATTCAGAAATGGGACGCGAACGGCCAATTCGTTAAAAAGTGGGGAATCATAGGCAATTTGGACGGTCAATTCAATGGACCGGGCGGGGTCGCCGTGGATGGAGACGGGAACGTCTACGTCGCGGATATGTTGAATCATCGGATTCAGAAGTTCGACTCCGAAGGCAATTTCCAGATGACCTGGGGAATGCGGGGAAGCGACGAAGGGCAATTTGATTTTCCTCGTGGCATAGCGGTAGACAATTATGGCAATGTCTATGCTGCAGATACGAATAACAGCCGCATCCAGATTTTGCGCAACGGTCCGATCCTGCCGTCGATTGCCGCTCAGCCTTCGGATACGACGGCAGTCAATGGCAGCGCGAGTTTCAGCGTCTCGGCGACGGGAACGGGACTGACCTATCAGTGGCAAGTGTATTCGGCTTTGTTGGACAGCTTTATGAATGTGCCGGGCGCGACGAATTCGACGTTGACGCTCGTCGATTTATCGGCATCGGATAGCGGGGCCCGGTACCGGGTGGTCGTCAGCGGCAGCGGAGAGTCGGTGACGTCGTCCGAGGCGACGCTAACGGTAGACGGCGTGGCGGCGAATCCCGCGAACAACAGCGTAAGTGCGAATACCCTGACGGTCACAGTGGGCGCAACCCTTACACTGAGCGCGACTGGCGATCGGCAAGCGGCGGATGGAGTGGTGAACGGGGATGAACGGTACGTTCCGGTGACGTGGAAGTCCACGGAAGAATCCAAGTCCGGCGCGTTCGAATGGAACAATGACGTCAACGGCTACGTCTCGTCGTACTTGACCACGGGGACAGGAAACTTCGTTGTGACGGCAACGTTCCAGAAGCAAAGATGGGACGGCTCGGAATGGGTGAACATCGTCGGCTCGACGTCGACGAGCACGGTGAACGTTACTGTGAACGCCGCTTCGCCGGGAAGCGGATCCGGGCCATCGGGAACCGCGCCATCGACAGGGCCTGCCGCGGGAACTGGGGACAGCAATGCGGATATTCTCGTCAACGGTAAAGCAGAGAGCGCAGGCAAGGCAACGACGACTACGATAAACAATCGGAAAGTGACGACGATTGCGATTGACGCGGACAAGCTGGACAAGCGTCTAGCCGCGGTAGGAGACCGTGCGATCGTAACCATTCCGGTCGGCGGCGATTCCGATGTCGTCATCGGGGAATTGAACGGCCAAATGATCAAGAATATGGAGGACCGGCAGGCGATCCTGGAAATCCGAACGGATCGCGCGACCTATACCGTACCTGCGCTGCAAATCGACATCGATGCCGTTTCCAAAGAAATCGGCGCTTCGGTGGCGTTGAAGGACATCAAGGTACGGGTCGAAATTGCCGCATCCGCGGCAAGCACGGTACAACTGGCGGAAGGCGCCGGTACCAAAGGGGATTTCACGCTGGTTGCTCCGCCTGTAGATTTTAAGATCACAATCTCGTACGGCGATAAGACCATCGAGATCGCGAAGTTTAACGCTTATGTGGAACGGACGATCGCGATTCCGGAGGGGGTAGATCCGAACCGGATTACGACGGGAGTCGTCATTGAACCGAGCGGTACGGTGCGCCACGTTCCAACTAAGATCATCGTCGAGAACGGCAAGTATTATGCTCGAATTAACAGCTTGACCAACAGCTCGTATTCGGTCGTATGGCATCCGCTTGCCTATCACGATATGGAAGGTCATTGGGCGCAAGAAATCGTGAACGATATGGGCTCGCGTATGGTGATCGAGGGGACGGGCAGCGGCACGTTCAGCCCGGACCGCGATATCACCAGAGCCGAGTTTGCGGCGATTGTCGTTCGCGGACTGGGGCTCAATCTGGACAAAGTCACGACGCCATTCGCCGACGTAGCGGCATCCGACTGGTATGCCGGCGCGGTGAATGCCGCTTACGAATACGGCCTGATCGACGGCTTCAAGGACGGCAAGTTCCGTCCGAATGACGAGATTACGCGGGAGCAAGCCCTGCTGATCATCGCCAAAGCGATGGCGATAACCGGATTGAAGGAGAAGCTTCCCGCGAAGTCCGTAGATACCCTGCTGAAAGGCTATACAGACAACTCTTCCGTATCCGGTTGGGCGCGAAGCGGAGTGGCCGACAGTGTGCAAGCCGGTATCGTGACGGGAAGAAACGGCATGACGCTTGCTCCGAAGGCCTATATGACTCGGGCCGAGGTCGCAGCCATCGTCAGCCGCCTGTTGAAGGAATCGGGCCTGATCTAATATCGGACTTGAGAATAGCCGCTTTCGGCCGACGTTTGCAGACGTTGGCGGGAGCGGCTTTTTAGCCTATAAGTTCACTTCTCCTAAGATCCGACCGTATCCATGCGCTTCAGACCGCTCCAGTGTTCTTGAGAAAATCTTCATTTGACTATAAGGCGAGTTTTTTTCATTATTATTTTAGACTTGAAACCATCTTTTCTGGTTAATGATACTTATTACCACAGTTGGAGAAGACATCTATGACAGAACAAACAACATTATCTAAGGAACAAGGCAATAATCGCGGAGCGTCCAAAGTGGCGGCGTTCTCTGGTTTCTATAAATTTCTTGTGAGATTTCGGATTTGGATACTTGCAATCCTTCTTGGACTTATGTCGCTTGTGGCTTTCGCAGCCTATTGGGTCAGCTCTCTTGATATTGAGAAGCTTGTCGTTCCAGTATTAGCACCGACTCAATTGATAGATAAGAATGGCGAGCCGAGCTCCCAGATGGTTTCCGTCAAAATCGAGCCCGTATCGATCGACCAAATTCCGCTACATATGCAGCAAGCCATCGTCGCCGTAGAGGATAAGCGGTATTACGATCATACTGGAGTAGACGCTTTCGGCATCATTCGAGCTGCATTCCGCAACGTGAAGGAAGGCGGCGCAGCACAAGGGGGAAGCACGATTACTCAGCAGCTCGCCAAGAACGTTTTTCTAACAGGGGAAAAAACGTTCTCGCGAAAGCTGACTGAAGCGGCCTATGCCCTCAAGATCGAATCTACTTATAACAAAGACCAGATTCTCGAAATGTACTTGAATCAAATTTACTTTGGAGAAGGCCAATGGGGAATACAGAGAGCCGCTAAGCGGTATTTCGGCAAAGAGACGAAGGACTTGACGTTATCCGAATCCGCCTTATTAGCCGCATTACCGAAAGCTCCCAGTCGTTATTCTCCGTTTAAGAATAAGGAACTCGCATTGGAGCGAAGGGATCTTGTACTCCGCTTAATGCGGGATGAAGGGTTCATTTCGAATGAGGAGTATAACCAAGCGATCGTTGAGCCCATTCATGTACTTAAGGAAGTTCCTTCGGATCAGCAAAATAGTTTACTGGGTCAATACGCTTCATATACAGATGAAGTGATTGATGAAGCCATTGAATTATATGGATTTACCGAGCGCCAGTTGTTGGCCGGAAATCTTCTCATCTACACGGAACTAGATCCGGTCGTTCAGCGTGCGATGGAGGATACGTATCGTAACAATTCCCTGTTTCCCGAAAGCGCCTCCGATCAACTCGTGCAGAGCGGAGCGGTGATCATGGACCCTTCAACGGGGGGAGTCCGCGGAATCGTAGGGCAGCGGGGCGAACATGTATTTCGCGGCTTTAATCATGCGACGCAGCTTGTAAGACAACCAGGCTCGGCATTCAAACCGCTGATGGTCTACGGGCCTGCTTTGGAAAACGGCTATGATGCGAAGTCGATGCTATACGATGGTCCGTTAGATATTAACGGGTATAAGCCGAATAATTCAGATCATCGAACTTTAGGACAGGTATCGCTTCGGGATGCAGTTATTCATTCGAGGAATATTCCGGCAGTTTGGTTACTGAATGAGATCGGTCTGCAAACCGGAAAAACGTTTGTTGAGAAGCTCGATATCCCACTGAGCGAAGAAGATAATAACTTAAGTTTGGCGCTGGGAGGTCTTTCGCACGGGTTATCCCCGCTTCAATTGGCGCAAGCCTACAGTGTTTTTCCTAATCTAGGTACAATGGCTCCAGCTCATACGATAACCAAAATCACTACGACAGATGGACGAGTTTTAGCGGAAGCTAAACTCGAATCGGTGTCGGTTACGCTACCGAATCATGCTTATGCCATGACAGAGCTTTTGGTCGATGTTGTGCGAGATGGAACAGGAAAGAACGCGGCTATGAATCGTCCGGTGGCAGGAAAGACGGGAACGACACAGCTTCCGCAAAATAAACAGTTCGCAGGGATTGCCGGAGGTTCCAAAGATGCATGGTTTGTCGGCTACACGCCGGAATTGGTTGGAGCGGTCTGGCTTGGTTATGACAATACGGATAGCAAGCATTATTTGACCACATCAGGTGGACAATATCCGGCCTTAATTTTCAAAGAGATGATGTCGTTGGCCTTAGAGGGAGTTCCAATCTCCGAGTTTAATCGTCCTGCGACTGGGCAAATAAGCAAAGGGAACGGTCCTAAAGAAAATATGAAAGGGGATAAGGGGAAAAAAGATAAGGATAAGAAAGATAAAAAGGATAAGACGGATAAGAAAGATAAGAAGGACAAGAAGGACAAGAAGGATAAAGATAAAAAAGAATAATGTTACTGTACTGCGCCATAGGGATTACACTTGTACCTTGTACCCCAATCCATTCACTGTAATGATATAAAAGGGTTTTCCTGGGTTGATAACAGATGAATGTACAGATTTTGAAAGGTTGAATAGCTTTTTTCCTGCTTTGAAATTATACTATATTGAATAGTAAAAAATGGGATGATTCATATCTTTAAAGGGTGGGAAATATGGCGAACTTAACAAAAAATAAGCAAAGCGAATCAACACTCTCGCAGATGGTTCAGGATGCATTCCCAGAAAGGAAACTTGAATATCTGAAAGAACTGACAGAAGGGTATTTTAATATAGCCTATGAGGTTTCCTTTCAGGATGGAACAAAGAGTATTCTTAAGATAGCGCCTCACCCTTCGGTGACATTGATGGCGCATGAGCAGAATATTATGGACGCAGAAGTTCGTTGCATGCAATTAGTGGCACATAAAACAACCGTTCCGTTGCCGAAAGTGGAATATTATGATCCGTCGTGTAAGTTGTGCAGCGCTCCCTTCTTTTTTATGGAAAAGCTGACCGGTAAAAGCCTGGCTTCTCAACGCCCGAATGTAACGCCGCAAGAGTTAAGCGATATTTTCTTTACTGTAGGATCCTTAACGAAAGAAATCAACGGGGTGGAGAACGCATTCTTCGGTTATCCCAGTCAAAAAAAATATCAAGGCGAAGCATGGCATGACGTATTCAGTAATATGCTGAAGGCTGTTATTGAGGATGCTGCTAAAGAAAATATCGATCTTTCGGTCCCCTCGCAGGAGCTGTTGGAAAATTTGGAGAAGGATAGGGCTCTATTTCTCGACGTCGTAACTCCTCGTTTAGTCCACTGGGATCTATGGGACGGCAACGTTTTTGTAGATGATGGTAAGGTAACGGGATTAATCGATTGGGAACGTTGCCTGTGGGGCGATCCGCTAATGGAGGTTGGATTTAGGTCCTATTCCCAATCGCCGGACTTTCTAAGAGGTTATGGAGTTAAACAACTGACAGAGAGGGAGAAAAGAAGAATTCTGTGGTATGATCTTTATTTGTTAATGATCGTTGCTCAAGAACATGTTTATCGACAATATGCAACGGCAGAATTCTATGATTGGGCAACAAAATTAATGGGTGAAAAATATGCGGAGCTGAAGAAATCCGATCTGTAATGCCGGGCATTCACATTGCCACATCGATTTGCATGCATAAAACCGCTCAAGCGCCGGGCTTTTTCGACCGGTGCTTGAGCTTATCCGATGGCAAGACTACACTGGGTATTCTTATATTCGATCTGCTATGTTGCGGCTCTCGCGATCGTACCAGATCAATTGGGAGCTCTTGCCCGATTCGATTCCGACGAATTCCAGTTCGGTCGCGGTTTGCTGTTCGTAGAACCTACCATTGCCGATTGGCACCAGCGATAATATCATTCCGTTATCCAGTCGAATATAGAGTTGGCTGTGCTTGACGTAAACCTCCACAATCAGCGACTTGCCCGGTTCGTCGGAAATTCGGTATCTGCCCGGAAACGGTTCATATTCTTCTGCCGAGTGCGGGATAATTTGTCGAAGAACCGCCGGTTGAGGGGCTTCAACAGGCTCGCCGGCAAGGATTTGTTCAATACTCTGGATCAATTGCTCTGTATAATTAATATCCCGTTCCCCATTTTGCAGGAGGATCACTGTAGCGCCATGATCAACATAACGTTTAAACAGGGTAGAGTATCCCGGCCAGCCGCCGTTGTGCCACATAACTTTACCGAGCTGATGATGATGCTCGATCAGCCATCCGAATCCGTAGTCGAAGAATTCTCCGTTATTTAGCTGCACCGGTGCAAACATGACTTCGCGCAGCTGCGGATTTATATAATTGTCATTATAAAGCGCACGATCCAGACGCAACAGATCCTCGACCGTACTGTTCACCATTCCGTCGCCCTGCAAACCGTCCAAATAGTGTACATAACTCAATTCCGGCACATCATCCGGCAGCACATAGCCGCCGCGTTCCAGTCGATAGACGTAGCCCCAGGCGTAATCCTTAGGGACCGGCCCCGGATCAAGCCGGCGATTGTATACTCGCGTCCGCGTCATGCCGAGAGGCTGAAAGATCTGCTCGGACAAAAAGCTTGCATAGGACTGACCGCTGATCCGTTCGATCAGGATAGCCAGTATAATGTAACCTGTATTGCTGTACATCCAACTGTCATTTGGCGCAAACAGCGAGGCGGGGTTATGAGCGGCGAGCATGTCCACAACATCGCTATTGACAGCACAATTTGCAGGATTCCACTTTTTGGAGAACAATTCTATATAATCCGGCAGCCCTGATGTATGGGACAACAAGTGGCGCACTGTAATACCCGGATAGGGCAATTCGGGCAGCCATTTGGACACAGGTTCGTCCCAGTCCAATTGGCCAAGCTGCTGTAAGCGTATGATGCCCAATGCCGTAATCGGTTTGGAGACCGAAGCTAGCTCGAACATCGAATCCGTGGTAAGCGGACGCACGCCATCCTTGCCAAATTCTGCGTTCCCCATCGCTTCGCATAGAAGAGGAATGCCCTGATCGGCCACTAATATTACTCCATTAAAAGCTTCCTGCTCTTTTATATGCTCCATGAGTGCAGACAATCGCGCTGCCCGTTCCTTCCTATCTGCTTCCATTCCCGTTCCTCCTCATTCGGTTCTATAGATGCTCCTGCAGAAAACGCAAGGTCTGCTCGTTGATCAAGCGGTGCTGCTCCTTAACATCAGGAGCAAGCGGCTTCAATAGCGGCGAGTAGAGGGGCAGATCCGTGAAGCTCAAGTGTCCGGCTTCCGGCAGAGTTACTTCACGCCCCTTTTGACCCAGCAGGCGGTTGCGTAAAGCGCGTTCCTCCTCCAGTCCTGTCATCGTTTCCTCCAAGCCTTTGATCGGAAGGCCGCCATTTAAAATGAGCAGCGGCTTTTCCGGAGGCTCGTCCGGATATTCGCCATAAAGATAGCCGTCGAGATTGACTGCGACTTTGGCTATTGTTGTGTTGGCCAGAATATGAGCTGCAGCGGCGCCGCCGAAAGAGTGCCCGACTATAGCGATTCGGCTATGATCCAATCGATTGGCGAGTAGCGAATCCGGTTCGTGGCGGTCGATATGATCGAGATAATGAAGTACAAATCGAACATCAGCCTGAACCTCTCGAATAATCGGAATAGAAGCTGTATTATGGGCACTGAAGGTGTTGGGTAAATTTTCAAAAAAATTGGTAAATGAAATGTAGTTGTCTTCATCGAATACGCTTAAAAATGCTGTGCCCGGATGTTCTAGCGCGATGACGATGTAGCCGTGGCTCGCTAATTCAGTCGCTTGGAAAGTGCCTGTAAAGCGGGTGCCCAGCTGATTGCCGTGCAAATAGACAACAACAGGGACTGTGTCGGCATTCGGATAAAAAGGGGCAGCATACTGGGCGGGAATCTCGAGCCGCCGATGGCTCCGAAGCAGCTGCGACCACATGCCATATCGCTTCTTTACCGCTTTAATAAATAATTCTGCTTGAGGAATATAGGAAGCTGGCTTCGTTGGCCGATCGCCGGCGGGGTACCAAATACGCACATTCAGTTGCCGGCTGGCTCCATTTGCGAACGTTCGATCGGGATCGGTCCAAGTGTAATCGACAACGCCGACATTGTAGGGGCCGCTTGGTTTGGAGAATTGAAATAGCGGCAGCAGACCTGCAAATAACCAAGAAAGTATACCCGCAAGCAACGCAAGTAGACTAAATAGGATAGATCTTAGTCGTCTTGGGGGATGCGAGGCACTGCTGCAAATTCTGGAAATGTAAAGCATAATCACCATAACTACTATCCCGTATACAGGCAGCATGAGCCAACGCGACTGTTCGAACAACAAATGAAAAATCAGTACTCCAAGCAAAGAACACATGATAATTAAACCGATTAGAGGACGAAATATAGAATTTGACCATATCAGATAGAGCCAGATATAAACAGAGACAATGAGCAGGATGTTTTCAAACAGTTCCATTGAAAATGCACTCTCCGGCTAATGATGTTTTTCAAGTACATTGAAATAAATATAGACTAACGGTTTCTATACCTAAGCTCCCATGGATACCATATGATGTGGAATAGCATGTGGACGATAATAGCCGCAATAATCCCGAACTGCCAGAAGAGATAGCCGCATATTATCGAAACCCATAGATTGCCGAGTACTGTGGAGGCAATTAACAAAGGTGAACGAACACAACCTTGGGCAATATGTCCAGGCAAGTGAGCCAGGCCGAATATTACGCCGGTTATGACAATGGAAATCCAGAATGCAATCGTCTGAGAAGGCGTTATCCATAGAACCGCCCACATCGTTAGGCTCAGCAAGCCCCAGCGGAAAATAATTTCTTCGGTTATTCCGCCGGAAGCAACTCGCGCCGCAAGTCCGAGCTGTTGTCGGGCTTGCTCGGAGGCTAGTACGGTAGCAGTATCTAATCTAGGTCGAATGAAGGCATAATAGCTCACAACCCATACCACAGCACATATGATTCCGGCGACTATACCAATCCCCGCTTGTTGAATCAAATTTGTCAGGTTCAGTTTTCCACTGCCGAGCCCTTCGAGAAAAGAATCTGTTAGTCCCGCCTTACGGCCAAAATAAATCCCTGCCGATACCGCCAAATTGACGATGATTATGGTTTGCAGGAACATAACGATAAAGAGAGATTGTTTAGGTAATCGGTTATCGGGTTTATCAACAAGATTAGTAGCTGCATGTTTGCTCATTAGCCATACGCCGGGCATGCAAATTGCGACAAGGATCAATGCTAAAATCAAAGTAGAATACATACCATCACTCCCTATCTATCCCATGCAGTCCGTATTTGCTCGCATAGTGAGCCAAGGCTGCATCCAGCCAGGCGATTTCCCGTTCGTCAAACGGCATATCCACCAACTGGTTCAAATGCTTATGCTCCTCCTCCGGAATAAGGGCAAAGTTCGTTATCGCCTTGTCGTCAAGGAAGCGCAGCAGCCTTTGGATATAGAAGCCTAACATATCCTCGGCTTCGGCAGTATCCGGCTTTCCTGCCGACAAACGCTTAACCGCTTGGGCAAAGGCGAGCGTCTCGCGATCCAATTCGGCTGCGGCATCTTGAGGGATATCGAACAAGGCCGTCGCTGTTTCTTCTGACAAGTGCTCGGCAACCCATCCGCGCTGCTTGTCCTCTCTTAACATATTGCGAAGCAGGAGGAATATCATATCATCCTCCAGTCCCCCTTCACGCTGCAAGAGGGTCAACATTCTGCCTACAATCTCCAACGATTTGTCCAGTTCAGCACGGGCAGACTTCAGGGCTTGCTGCTGCATTTTCAGTGATTCCGCCAAATTCATCTCCGATTCGGGATGATGGATAAACCTGCGAATACGCTCTAAAGAAAACCCGAGCGACTTCAATCCCATAATTTTCTGCAAGTCGATCAGATCGGTAGTACCATAAATCCGATGTCCGCTCGGCAGGCGACGCGGGCGCAACAGCCCAACCTCCTCATAATAATGAAGCGTTCGTATGGGAATGCCGCTCAGCTCTGCAAATTTACCGATGGTATAGGTTGTTCCGTCCATCTGAAGCACCTCCTTGTCACCATTATAGAACCTTCAGTAACTGTAGATGCAAGCGAATTAAACCTACCACCTTCGATATCTCGATTGTAGTATAGTATCAGGAGGATGATATATTGAAGCTACTACTTAATCTATCAATGGCATGAAGCGTAAAGGAGAGAAAAGCCGATGATTCGTGTCATGCTGATCGACGATGAAGAAGATGCGCTGGATTTGTTGGAAATTTTGCTTGGTCAAATCGGGAACGTTGAGATAGCGGGAAGGTATATTAATCCGATTCAAGCGTTAGAAGAGCTGGGCCGTACAGCGCCAGACGCGGTGTTCCTGGATATCGAGATGCCGGGGCTGAAGGGTACGGAGGCGGCTCGACAAATAAGAAAGATCTCTCCTCAGATGCCGATCATCTTTACAACGGCTTATGTGGAATATGCGGTTGAAGCGTTCGAAATTCAATCAACCGACTACCTGCTGAAGCCGTTTACGAAGGAGCGGCTGCAGAACACGATGGCGCGCATTCCAAATTCATTGCCCAAGCCTGCGGCCTCACCATCTCCGAGCGCAAGCTTTGTCCCGACCGTGCTTTGTTTGGGGGGCTTCCATATTAAATGGCCCGGCGGAAAGAGCAAAATGCTGTCATGGAAAACGAAAAAGGAAAGGGAGCTGTGCGCGCTCCTGATTCATTACGAAGGCAGGCCGGTAAGTGCCGCAACGATTATCGAGGCGCTGTGGCCGGGTCACGATGTGAACAAGGCCAAGACGTATTTGTATACTTGCCTGTCCTATCTGCGAAAAAGCTTGGCAGAGGGAGGGATCCCGATCCGGATTCGGAAAGCGGATCAAGGCTTTGCTGTAGAATTGACCGGACTTGCGGTTGACGTATCCGAATTCGAGCGGCTGCTGGGCAAGGTTCTGGCTGAAGGCAGGGTGGACGACTCTCTTTACGATCAGCTGAAAGAATTGTATAAAGGGGAATATATGGAAGGATGCGATTTCGGCTGGGCTACCTCCAGACAACTGGAGCTCAAAGCTTTGTATGTTCGGGCGCTACGTCAAGGGTATGCGCATTTTCGAAGCCGGAGCAGGACGGCGCTTGCCATTGACAGCTTGCAGAAGCTGCTGTCGCTGTCGCCGGATTCCGAGCTTGACGGGCGCGAGCTGATCCGTCTCCACCTGGAGCTGGGCAATCGCAATGAGGCCTATCGCGTCTGTCTGCAGCTAGAGCACGCGGTTCGCGTTCAATTAGGCGCGGAGCTGGAGGAAGAAACGCAGCGGCTGTTCCGGCAAACGAGGGAGAAGACGGAGCGGCCCGCCCAATGAGACGAAAATTAGCGGCGTTGTTCATCACGATAGCTTTGTTGTTCGCAACCTACGGGCTGCTGTTGACTTACTCCTCCCATCTCAAGAAGCCCATGCCTGTTGCCGACAACGGAGTTATCGATTTGACCGGGTGGAAATTCCGTGAAGAAGGCGTTGTTCGGCTGGACGGGCAATGGGAGTTTTATCCCCAGCGGCTGCTCTCCCGACAGAATTCCTCGGCAACCGGCACCGTAAAGAAAGCGGCTCCCGGGATGATTCAGGTTCCCGGGTCATGGTCCAAACAAATGGAGACGCTGGGCATGGCGACCTACCGACTGGAGCTCCTGATCGACGATGCAAGCGAAGTCTACGGCTTAAAGACAGCTGCGATTCTCATCTCCAACCGGCTTATCGTGAATGGCCAGGTCGTGGGCTCCAGCGGCAATCCGGACGAGAAGGAGCATTATCAAGCGCTTAACAAGCCGTACGTCAGCTACTTCACGCTGAAGCCGGGCCGGAACGAAATTCTTATCGAAGTGGCCAACTATGAATTTCGGGTGAACAGCGGAATCGGCGAATCTCTTCACTTCGGCAAGGCGGAGCAAATCGCCAAGCTGCGCGACCGGGCGACAGCCCATGACTGGGTTGCGTTAACCGCTTTTCTAATTATGGGGCTGTATTTTCTTGGGTTGTTCTCCCAACGCAGAAATGACCACTCTCTGGTTGTCTTCGGCTTTGTCTGCGTATTTATCGCGGCGTTTACAAGCGTCAGCGGCGAGAGAGTACTGTTCGATGCGTTCGGCGCGTTTCCATTCTGGCTCTATTTTCGCATTCAGATGATATTGACGGTTGGCGTAGGCGCGGGGTTCTTCCTGTACGTATATACCGCTTTCCGGCCATATACCTTCAAATGGTTCACGCAAGGCGGCCTGATCGCGGGCGCTGTCTTGATCGTGCTGCATTTCGGTTTCGCCTCCCAGATCACGACGGGGCCGTTTCGACTGCTGACATCGCTATATGTGACGTTTGCGCTTCTGTACGCTACGTACGTGTTTGTCTATGCGGTGTTGCACAAAGTGACCGGCAGCTGGTATTTGGCCGTGGCGGCTCTGGCTTTGAATGCACTGGTGCTGAACCAGAATATGAACGTGTATTTCGGAGTGCCGATCTATTCGTTGGCGCCGGTCGAGCCTTTTCTCGTATTGCTGATGCTGGCGCTTCTGATGTCCCTCCGGTTTTCGAACGCATTCAAGAAAATCGAGGAGCTATCCGGGAAATTGCTGCAAGCGGACAAGCTGAAGGACGACTTTCTGGCCCGCACCTCTCATGAATTCAAGACGCCCCTGCACGGCGTAATGAATATCTCCCAGTCCTTGCTGGACGATGTCGCGAATCCGCCAACGGCCGGGCAACGGGAGAAGCTGCAGCTCGTGACCGACATTATGAGGAAGCTGTCGCAGCTGGTCTACGACATTCTGGACTTGTCCAAGCTGAAGCAGGGCGAGCTCAGAGTCGAGCCGGGCCCAATCGACGTTCGCGCGGTTGCGGAGATTCAAGTGCGCTTCTATTCTTACCTGTGTACAGAAAAAGAAATTCGACTGATCAACGAGGTGCCTGCGGGGCTGTCTTATGCGTATGCCGATGAAATTCGGCTGGGTCAGATCATCGGGAATTTGCTGGACAATGCCATCAAGCATACGGATAACGGCACGATTGCCATTGACGGGAAAGAACGCGGAGGCATGCTCGAAATCAAGGTGCGGGACACCGGGGCGGGAATCGAACCGGAGGATTTGTCGTATATTTTTGAGCCGTTCAAATCGACGGAAGGAGCGCGGCAGGGCTTCGGACTGGGGCTGTCAATCGCGAAGCAACTGGTTGAGCTGCAAGGAGGTACGCTATCGGTAAGTTCCACACCCGGGGTCGGTACCTGCTTTACGTTCACGCTTCCCGTTACCGAAGAACGGCGAGAAGCGTCCCTGTCCTTGTCCTATTCAACGGCGTCTTCAGCCGTGTCCATGAAAAATGAATATTCCTTTGCAACGCCCTATGTGACGAATGCCGATGGCAAGCGTACGGTGCTGATCGTCGACGACCAGTATGTAAATCTGAAGGTTTTATTGGATGCTCTGCAGACGCTGGATTATCGCGTTATCGCGGTCAAAAACGGTTATGAGGCGCTGGAGCAGATCGATCAATCGGGCAGAATCGATCTCGTCATTCTGGATTTGATGATGCCGGGTATGTCGGGATACGAGGTGTGCCAGGAGATTCGCAGGCGCTATTCGCTGCTGGAGCTTCCCGTTCTGATGGTCACGGCAGCTATTCAACCTCAGGATAAGGTAGCGGCATTTCAGGCGGGCGCCAACGATTATTTGCCGAAGCCTTTTGACCTGGAGGAGCTGAAGGCCAGAATCGGCAGCTTGCTCGCCATGAAGGAGTCCCTGGGCAGAGCGGTTCATATGGAGGTGGCGTTCCTGCAATCGCAGATCAAGCCTCATTTTTTGTACAACGTGTTGAACAGCATTGTTGCATCCAGCTATACGGACTCAGAGCGCGCGCGGAAGATGATTACGGCGCTGGCGGATTACTTGCGGGGAAGCTTCCGGTTCAGCAATGCGGAGGATCGTGTCGGGTTCGCGGAGGAATTCAGTCTGATCCAAACGTATGTGGAGATCGAGCGGGCCCGATTCAGGGATCGCATTCGTTTCGAATACGAGATCGAAGAGACGGCTTATAGTCTGCGAATCCCCCCGCTGCTGGTGCAGCCGCTTGTCGAGAACGCCATTCGCCATGGCGTCGGAGATCGCATCGAGGGCGGGACTGTGAAAATGACGGTGGAGAAGTCGGACGGGCAGTGGATATTCGTCGTGTCCGACGACGGCGTCGGGATTCCGCCCGAGCGCTTGAAGACGCTGCTCGAACGAACCGACGGAGAGGAGCAGCAAGGAGTCGGGTTGCAGAATATCAACAAACGGTTGAAATACGAATACGGAACTTCGCTGGAGATTGCGAGCGAGCCGGGCTGCGGGACCGAAGTCTCCATTCGCATTCCTGTCTCCCGACTCTGACGTATTTTGCCTCATAGGCGTGGGCACTGTCCCGTAAGCACAACAAGTTGCTGCCAAAGATAATCGATGATAAAAGTGAAAGGGGTATGTACCTCCTTACGATGCTATACGCACCTGAAACCTGAATGGGTAAACCCGTGATAAGGTGGTTTCAGGAGCGTGTGAGGCGTCTACAGGAGGTACATACCCCTTACTTTATTTATCGATCACTTAATCATGGCGAATCGTGTCGGTTTTTAAGGTTTTTTTAAGGTGCGACCGGATATGATGGGTGGAAAATGCGGGACATAGGATATACGACTACGACTACGAAAGGAAGATGACAAATGATCCCGGGAATGAGAAGAAGCAAAACTCACGATAGCATCCGAAAAATCATTCATCTATTGCTCGTCTTTGCGTTAACGATGCCTTTATTATTTCAAGGAAGCAGTATGGCCTCGGCGTCAGTTGGAGGCTTTACTTTTGTAGATGGCGGCGAAGCAATCGGGGTGAATGTGAACCCTTACAGAGCGGCCAATAGTCCTGCCATAGTCGCATTTAATAATGAAATCTATGCAGCTTGGCAGGAAACGAATACTGTCAATGGAGAAGCGGTTAATCAAATTCACGCGAGGAAGTATAATGGCTCTATTTGGATAAATATCAGCGGACCGAACGGCATCAACATAGCTCCCTCGAAAATGGCAGATCATCCTACGCTTGCCGTGTTCAACGGTTCTGTCTATGCGGCTTGGTTAGAACTGAGTACCTATGATAATAAAGGCACGGATAAAATCCGCATCAGTAGATATACCAACGCAGGCTCAGTCTGGGAGGATGTCACTGGAAATGTAGACGGATTAAACGTAAATCCCGCTGAATGGGCATTTGCCCCCAGTCTAGCGGTTTTTGGCGATGCTCTATATGTATCATGGTCTGAAAATGGGAAAATTCGAATTAAGAAGTATGATGGAAATAATTGGACGAGCGCTGAGGGGGAAGGGACAACAGGGTTAAACGCCAATGGTGCAGCTACTAATCCTGACATGGTTGCATCTAATGACGCTTTGTATGTGATGTGGGCTGAATCGAGTTCAGATCCAGGCGCTCTTAACCTGCGAGGTAAGAAGTATGATGGAGAAGGTTGGACGAGCCTGGACAATGGAGTCCCAGGCGGCTTGAATATCGACCCTTTGAAGCAGGCAGTTGAACCTTCATTAGCCATATATGACGGAAAACTATATGTAGCATGGGAAGAGAATATTGGTTATTTGGATTACCAAATCCGAGTGAAGAGGTATGACGATCCCGGTTGGACAAGCGTGGATGGCGGCGGTCCTTATGGATTAAACAGAGATGTTGGACTCAGAGCGGCTGAAGTAGAATTAGTTGTATTCGACAATCATTTATATGCGATATGGCACGAAGTTAAAGACCCGCCAAGGGTCCAACATATTCGAGTTAAAAAATATGATGGTACAAAGTGGACAAGCGCTGATGGAGACGGTCCTAACGGCTTGAACAAAAATCCTGAAGTTGCTGCACTATATCCAACTGTAGCCGTGCTGAACAACCAACTGTTCGTTGCATGGCAAGAGAAAAGCGGAAATGTCAATCAAATTCGAGTGGCGAAGCAGCTGCCGCCTGCCGTTATTAGCGTATCCTTCAATGTTAATTATACCATAGGTATTTTTCAGGGAGGATACGATCAGCTTAGTGCAACTGTGCTAACCGAAGGAGGCGCAGCGAATACGGTAACGTGGACGAGCAGCGACGTTAATAATAAAGTGCAGGTGGACCAGACAGGGAAGATAACCGTTGCGATGGATGCCACGCCGGGAGAATATGAGATCAGGGCAACTTCGACGGTAGATAGCAGTAAGTTCGCAATTGCCACGGTTAGGGTTGTTGCCCCTTCCATTAACAGCGTACTGGTGAGCCCGAATGCAGCAAGCATAGTTCAAGGAGGAGAAAGGAAGCTTAGTTTCTTCGTCAGTGAGAATGGGGGAGCACCAAAGACGGTAACATGGAAGAGCAGCGACGTTAACAACAAGGTAACGGTAGACTCCACAGGAAAAGTTGTCGTTGCTGGGGATGCCGCTCCGGGACCCTATACGATCACGGCAACGTCAACGTATGATAATAATAAAAAGGGTACCTCTACGATTACGGTTACGGCAGCGCCGCCTGCCATTAACAGCGTAACCGTCAACCCGCTTACGGCAAGCGTGGAGCAGGGAGGAAGCGAACAATTTACGGCGACAGTAGCTGCGGTTGGGGGAGCGGCGAAGACGGTCGAATGGACAAGCAATGACAGCAAGGTAACGGTGAGCCAGACAGGGGAAGTAACTGTGGCAGAGGATGCTGTTCCGGGACCGTATACGATTACGGCAACTTCGACGGTAGACCGGAGCAAATATGGAACGGCCGCCATTACGGTTACTGCAGTGCCGCCAAGAGTTAACGGCGTAACCGTCACTCCAGCCAGTGTGAACCTGGTTAGAGGAGGAGAGAAGCAACTCGAAGTTCAGGTAAATGCCGTGGGCGGAGCGGATAAGACGGTCACATGGTCAACGAGCGACGAGGATGTGGCTGTGGACGGCACAGGGAAAGTAACTGTTGCGGCGGGTGCGGATTTAGGCAACTATACGATTACGGCCACCTCGAACTTTGATGGGACCAAGACAGCAACAGCTACGATCACGGTCGTCGAAACGCCGGCAATTAACAGCGTAACCGTCAGTCCAAGCGCGGAGAATTTGGTACAAGGAAACAGCCTACAACTGGGAGTTACGGTAGTTGCCGTTGGAGGCGCGGATGAGACGGTCACGTGGACAAGCAGCGACCCCGATCAAGTTGCGGTAGACAACACGGGCAAGGTGACGGTTGCCGCGGATGCAACGCCGAACAATTATACGATTACCGCTACTTCGAATTTTGATGGCAGCAAGACGGGAGAAGCCGTCATTACGGTGACCCACGCTCCGGAAATTAGGAGTGTTACAGTCAGCCCAAGTACGGAAACTGTAATGCAAGGAACAAGCAAGCAATTAAATGTCACGGTTGATGCGGTCGGAGATGCGGATGAGACGGTCACGTGGACAAGCAGCGACCCTGCAAAAGCTGCGGTAGACAACACGGGCAAGGTAACGGTTGCAGCGGACGCAACGCCGAACAATTATACGATTACCGCTACTTCGAATTTTGATAGCAGCAAGAAGGGAGAAGCCGTCATTACGGTTACCGAAGCTCCGGCGATTAGAAGCGTCATCGTCACCCCAAGCAGTAAAAGTGTTGCGCGAGGCGGAGAGACGCAGCTAACCGTACAGGTAGATGCAGCAGGCGGAGCGGATGAGACGGTCACATGGTCAACTAGCGACGGAGACGTAGCGGTGGACGGCACAGGGAAAGTTACCGTTGCGGCGGGTGCGGATTTGGGCAATTATACGATTACGGCCACCTCGAACTTTGATGGGACCAAGACAGCAACAGCTGCGATCATGGTCGTCGAAACGCCGGCAATTACCAGCGTAACCGTCAGTCCAAGTACGGAAACGATAATGCAAGGAACAAGCAAGCAGCTGGGTGTCACGGTAGTTGCCGTTGGGGACGCGGATGAGTCGGTCACGTGGACAAGCAGCGACCCGGCCAAGGTGGCTGTGGACAATAAAGGGAACGTAACGGTTGCAGCGGACGCAACGCCGAACAATTATACGATTACCGCTACTTCGAATTTTGATGGCAGCAAGAAGGGAGAAGCCGTCATTACGGTTACCGAAGCCCCTGTCTATTCAATCGCTGCAATCGGAAATCAGACGTTAACGGCGCTTGCTCAAGGTTACGTTTCAGGCACGCAGGATAGTAAATCTATCACGATTTTGAATACGGGCAACGTCGATTTGAATAACCTGTCCGTCATGGTTAGCGGTACGAATGCCAATGATTTCATGATGACCGAGTTAGACGCTAACTCTTTAACCAGTGGCGCATCGACAAGCTTTAATATCCATGCAAGAGACGGCTTGGCAGCAGGTACCTACACGGCAACGGTCACGGTAGCGGCGGATCAGATGACGCCTGTCACCTTTACCGTCACGCAATCCGTCAACTTGCCGAACGCTCCTGCCAATCCGCAAAACCTGGTTGCTGTCGGAGCCGATCGCCAGGTTAATCTCAATTGGAATACGGTAACGGGTGCGACGTATTACAATATCTATATTGCGAAGGCATCAGGCCAATATAACGAGAGCGAAGCGGTGACGGTCACGTCTGCTACCTACAGCGTTCAGAACTTGATTAACGGTACGACCTATTACTTTACGGTGAAGGCCGGCAACGCAGGCGGCTTGAGCGCAATGTCGAATGAGGCAAGCGCGACTCCGGCCAAAGTTCCGCAAGCGCCGACGAATGTGACGGCAGTTGCAGGGGACGGACGAGCTACCGTTACGTTTACGCCTCCGACTGACGACGGCGGAAATCCGATTACAGGATACGAGGTGACGGCAGCTCCGGGAAATGTGGTCGTATACGGTTCGTCAAGTCCGATTGTCGTTACAGGTCTTAGTAACGGTACGAGCTACACCTTTACGGTAAAGGCGATTACGGAGGCAGGTAAGAGCTCCTCCTCTGTAGAATCGAATTCCGTCGTTCCGAAGTCGTCATCAAGCGGAGAGACTGGTACATCTTCTCCCCCTGCTTCAGCGACACCGGGGACAACCAATAAGGGTGTAGACATACTGGTTAACGGTAAAGTAGAAAATGCCGGAACCGCCGCAACAAGCAAACGAAACGATCAGAGCGTCACGACGATCCTCGTCGATCAGAAGAAACTGGAGGATAAACTCGCGGCGGAAGGGCAAGGAGCCGTTGTTACGATTCCGGTCAGTATGAAGTCGGATGTCGTGATTGGCGAGCTCAACGGTCAGATGGTTAAAAGCATGGAAAACAAGCAAGCCGTTGTTGCGATCAAGACGGATCAGGCGACCTATACAATTCCGGCACAACAAATCCAAATCGGCGATATCGCGGATAAGCTGGGTAAATCGGTCGCCCTGCAAGACATCAAGGTGCAGATCGAAATCGCCTCGCCTACAGCGGATACATTAAAGGTTGTAGAGAACGCGTCATCGAAAGGTACATTCACCATTATGGTTCCGCCGCTGGATTTTACGATTAGAGCCATATACGGAAATACGAGCGTTGAAGTATCGAAGTTTAACGCCTATGTGGAGAGAACGATCGCCATCCCGGCCGGAGTCGACCCGAACAAGATTACGACAGGCGTCGTTGTCGATCCGGATGGAACGGTTCGCCACGTACCGACCAAGATTACGGTCATCGATGGCCAGTATTTCGCGCAGATCAACAGCTTGACCAACAGCACTTACTCCGTCGTCTGGCATCCGCTCGAGTTCCTGGATGTCGCCAATCACTGGGCGAAAGCTGCCGTTAACGACATGGGATCGCGAATGGTCATTGACGGTACGGGCGGCGGCAAATTTAGCCCTGACCGAGCTATTACCCGCGCTGAATTTGCGGCGATTATCGTTCGCGGATTAGGGCTGAAGCCGGAGACCGACTCAACCGCCTTCTCGGATGTGAAGGCGACGGAATGGTACAGCAGCGCAATCCATACCGCCCATGCTTACGGCCTGATCGACGGGTATAACGACGGGACGTTCCGTCCGAACGACAAGATCACGCGTGAACAGGCGATGGCCATCCTTGCCAAAGCGATGAAACTTACCGGGCTGCAAGCCAAGCTCTTAGCGCAATCAGCGGAAGAAGCGCTTCAGACTTTCGGAGATGCGGCAGCGATAGCCGCTTGGGCGAAGAACGGCGTTGCCGACGCCGTTCAAGCCGGAATCGTCTCGGGAAGAAGCGCGGATACGCTTGCGCCGAAGGGATTCATGACCCGTGCCGAGGTTGCGGCGACGATGCAGCGACTATTGCAACGATCGGGTCTGATCTAATGCGAGCAAGGGTTTGTATTGCGAGGTAGTGTAACGCAATAAGAATAAGAGCGGAACATAGGCCTCAGAAGGCCAGGTGTTCCGCTCTTCATGCGTTCGGAGCTCATTGTTCATTCAGACGCGGAAAACGGGAGCGTTGCAGGTATGCAGGGCAGCGCTGTCCGAAGCGAGCTGGCTACCGCGTCAAGCGGGGTCAGATCACTAACCGTATGAATGCCTCCGTCGAACTGGCAGCCAAGCGGGAAAAGAGCTTCGACCCGCCATGCCGAGGTGCCGAAGCCTCCATGGCAATACTTGTCCCCGTTAAGCTTGTTGTGTTCGATTATGCTGTAATCACGACCGTTCCGACAGCCCCGTCAACCAGCAATTGCTTCATATGATGCAGCACCTTGCGATAGCGGGCCTGCTCCAGCACCAGCTTGCCGCTCCGCTTCTCCTCCTCGAGAATTCGTCGCGCTGCCTCCGCCGACAGCGCCATCGGCTTCTCCGCCAAAACTCGCTTGCCATGATGCAACGCTTCCACAATAACCGTCTCGTTTATTGTAATCGGTGTTAGTACCACCACCACAGTGTCGAGCGTCGGGTTTTGCAGCAACTGGCGGTAGTCCGAATAATGCTCCGCATCCGGAAACTCAAGCTTTAAGCTATCGAGAGTTACATAGTGCCCGGATTCAACAATTCGCTTATCTCCCTTCGCGATAATGGGAAGCTGCACGGTTTGCGAGGCATCAGGCTAGAGTCGCAGAGCGGGTGATCGTTTGACCGTTAACCGCAATATGCTCCAGCTTCCCGTAGAGTACCTCGATATCCCAGACCGCTTCGCCGGTGTCGGCGTCGATATTCTGGCGGTATATGCCCCAGGCAGCCCCCGTGCTCCAGAAGCAGGAGAAATTGTCGGCATGTACTCTGGGATTGAAGCTTAACGACCCGTTCACCATGTCGAAGCCGTATCCGCTAAGCGCGGTCAGCAACCCCCAGCTTGCCATGGAACGGACATAATGATGACCGCATTCGACTTCATTCCATGGACTGCGGCGATAGCCGTCATGGCGATCCCGCACGGCCTTTGTCAATGTTAGACCTTCGGTAATGAAACCCTCGTAAATCAAATGGGAAGCCACTTGATATTCGATGCCGGTCCATACTTCATCGGAGTAGACGAAGGGAAGCTTCGGCCGTCCGCCATGAGGCCATGAGCAGAGCACCAGCCCTTTTTCATCATTCAGAGTATACGTTCTTTGCACGTTATGGTGGTCTGTGAATCCGTCACGGAAATTGTAGTCATAGATCGATTTGACGGCTTTCTTCACATGCTCCTCCGGCAGAACGTAGCCGACCCCGGCGACGTGGGCAAGGAACTGGCCGATTAACTGATCCGACAGGCAGCCGTTTCCTTGCTGATAACGATACCGATCGACGTCTTCGATTCGCTGGATATAGTAGTCGTCTCCCCACAACAACTCGTCCATGGCTCGGCTGCCTTCCTGCCAGGCTTGCGTATATTTTTGCGCCCGTTCCTCGTCGCCCATGAAGCGCGCCATTTCCGCTCCGGCTTTTAACGCGGCGTAGAACATGGAACTTGAGAGGGAGTTGGGGCCAAAAAATTCAATGTCATACGTGTTGTGCTGTTCGCTGTCCAGGACGAAATCCCCGTCGGTGTCCCAATAACGGAAGGCGAAGTCGAGCGCGAGACTCGCTTTGTCCCATACCTCCCGCAAAAAGTCGCTGTCGCCGCTTATTTTCCATTCGCGGTACAAGCGGACGATGGTGCCAAGCTGGCCATCCGTAGCCGGTATCATATCCCACTTTTCTCCGCCGAGCACCTGATTGGTGCGGAAGGCCATCTTGCCCTGGTCGTCGGTTTCCAATAGGAATTCGACGCGCCGCATCGTGCGCTCCAACTCCGGGAATAAAAATGCCAGCGTCTGGGCGTAATTCCAGACATGCGTGCATGTGCCTTCGCAGCTTCCTCGCTGGTCGAAGCCGCCTTCCCAGCCGAGGAAGGTGCCGTTCTCAATGCGGAAGCAGGTTGTGCTGCGAAGTACGGTAATGTTGGCCGCCAACGCATCAATGACGTAAGAGGGGAGCGTACTGCTGAACAAGGCGCGACGGAAATCGCGAGAAGCGCGCTCAAGCCGCGGCAGATTAGCAAACAAGTGTGCACCGGCATTCCAGGCGTCGCTATACTGCTTGCTGTAGTAGTTTTTTTCGATGCCCCGCCCGCCTTTGTCCGGAACAATATGGCCTTCCCAGCTTTTCGGACGGTTGGGAAAATGCCAGGACAATACGAACTCAAATACATGCTCCTCGCCCGGCGCAAGAGTATGCACGATACCGATCGTGCCGAAGCGCTGCTTGCTGCCAACCGACAGCTTGCCTTCCACGGCCTGGGACACGGAGCGCAACTCAAGCCTGCCGTCCTCGTAGAAGTCGTCCCAAAAATCATGAATGCAATCCCACCAGTAGCCGTCCAGCCATTCCTCTTTGACCGTTACGTCCGCGGCCGTCGTCATAATGGCCATCGTACCGAAATTCAGCTCGTTGCCGCTCATTTTGGAAGAGCTGTAGTATAGTCCCTTTACATCGCCTTCTTCACGGTATTGATTGCAAACCTCTTCCGACAACTGAAGGTTGAAGAACAGCTCGTTGCCCTCGTAGCCGACTGCGTTGGCGAGCGAACCCGCCACGGTAATGTCGGCCGGAGCGTTCGAGACATTCTTCATCCTGTAGCGGATCACTGCGGCAGGAATGCCGGATTCATCCGCATTGAGCGGAATGAACGGCGTGAACGCCTCCATGGTTACCTGCAGTGGAAATTCATTGTCGGCCAGCTCTACTTCAACAAAAGGGTATTCGCCTTTCATGACAGACTGCTTAAACCGCGGCAGGCCGGCGACGTCCCCGGAGAAGAAGCCGTGTGAATTGGCGAACGGAGGTGATAGTCGAGATTCCAGCACCTTGGCGATCGGCGCTTTGCCGGGTTGACTGACCCTGACGGCAAAAAAGGAATAGGGCAAATAATTGCCTTTGCCTTGCCGGTTAAATATTTCCCAATCGCATAGCTGTCCGCGCGCTCCGACCGATATATTGCCTGTTCCGATGCCTCCGAGCAAAAACTTGGCTTCGCGCGCCTCTCCCGGATAGGTGCGGCTCGGAGCGATGGATAACAGTTCTTTTTCGGTGTATGGGTAAATGCTCATTGTGATCATCCTTTGCGTGTGAATTGAACATCGTGAAAGTGGGCCGATACGTAAGTAAGAAAATCTTTGGAGCAAGCGAACATTCCTGCTAGCGCTCCGGCACCGGGCAATGTCCACGCGACGCTCCCCGCCTCGCGCCATGCGTTGCCGTCATCGGAGAAGGCGGCATGCAGCACGCCGTCTGACACGGATAAGCGGATATAGGCGTAGAACGCGGTTTTATTAACGCAACTCGATATAGCGGTGTCATCCGAGCGCAGCCGATATCCAAAATGAATATTCGCCCTCGGATCCATGGCGATATAGGCGCAGGGGGCGTCTTCGGACAAAGCGTGCCTGATCATGAGGCCTGCCCGTGCTTTCTCGCCCAAATTAGTCAGCGCGTCGACACGAACGGTCAAGGCAAAGTCGCCGCTGACAGGCGCGTACTCGAATCGGCAGGCGTCGCGCTCGCCGCCGATGCCTTCGCCGCCGGAATGCAGCAGTATCCGTCTGCCGATGCGCCGCGTCGAGGAATTATTTTTCTTCTCGCCGATATCCGCGCTGCTCCAGATCTGCTCTCGGCTAGCGTCTACAAGCTTGACGGCGAGAGAATGCCGGAAGCTAGGCAACGGCAGGCGCAGACAGCCGTTCTGGCAACTCGCATCGGCGGTAATAGCGAGTCGTTCTCCCGACCAAGCATCGAACACGGCAGCGACATAGAGGCCGTCGGCGAGCCCGGTTACGGTTGCGATGCCGCCTTCAGGCACAGCCTCGCGCGCAGGAGAACGGAAGCTGCTGGCGGAGTTTTTGATCCAGAGCAGGGCGCGGTTCGCCGACTTTAAGCCCAATAGCTGCGCGTTCACGGCTTCGTCCGCACGGTTTGGCCATACGGCTTTATCCGCTTCGCCAAGCGTGGTCATGCCACGCAAATCTTCATCGGCGACAAACATCGAAATCGGCCTATAATGTCCGTATAACTCGTAGTCGTGCACGTAGGAGCCCCAAGTCCAGTGCATGGCGGTGCCCAGTCCTTTGACCATGAGCGACGACCAGATTTGATCGTGGAACTCATAGCCTTGCCGATCGAAATCCTTTTGAATGTCGCCGCCGGGCGACAGCGCGAACTCTCCCGCAAGCACCGGCTTGCCCGTGGCGGCGAGCCTTCCGGAGATAATGCCGCGCAGCGCACCGATCGTGTCGTATTGCGGCTCGCCGTAATCCCCGTTGAAGTACGTATAACGATGAAAGGTCGTCAAATCTATGTCGGACAGCTTCCATATTTGATCGCCGTTATACGTATGGGCGAAGCTTGTCGTAATAAGCGCCTTGTTCGGATCTAGGCGCTTGAGATACGCCGCCATTTCGCGATGCCATTCCGCTATGACGTCGACATTCGAGCCGTAGTTCGGCTTGTCCGCGCCCCAAACAATGTCGTCGGCATCGACCTCATTCCATAACTCATACGCCAGCAGGCTTCGGCAGTAACCCCATCTGGCTACCGTATAGCGCAAGTTTTTGCAGTAAATCCGTCTGGCCTCCGCGTTTGCGAAAAATTGCGAAACATCGGCCACAGGACCGCCGTTGACGATGTTGTACGGATTGCGATTCCATCCCCAATCCGGGAAATCCTCCGTCTCGTTGTCGAAGTCCTCCCAATGCAGCAACGACAGCCGGAAATAGATTCCGAGCTCTTCCGCGCGCTGAAATCGCTGATCCATCTTCCATGCGTTCTGCGCGTTATAGTTGACAAGGCCGCGCCAGTCGGCGGAGAAGGGCAACTCGTCGGGATGGGGTGTCCATTCGAGCTGATCGCCCTCGCAGAAATCGAATTGCGCCATCGTCGCGCCGTTATTCGCCATGTTGAGCAGCCATTCGTCATAATCGTAGGTTCCGCGCCGGTTGTCCGTGCCTCCCCACTCCCAGCCGCACAAGTTATGGCCGATACCGATGTAAGGACTGCCGTCTTCGAATTCCAGATATGCCGGATCTAACGCGCTAACTCGCAAGAAGCCTTTGTGCGGAGAGTGAACGCACCGGAAGGTAATCTCCCCGTTGTCCGGATAGCGGCAGAATTGCTCCGCAGCGATGTCCCGCGCTTCAATAGATATGCGATAGTCGCCGGTCGACCGGGGACTGTAGCGCAGCTTCCAGCACGCTTCCTCCGTAGGCGTCAATAGCTCCTGTCCCATGGTCAGGCGCCTGCTGAACCCTTCGTACCAGAAGCAGGGAACGGTTGCGACAGAGCCGTCCGGCGCGAAGATAACCGCATTGACGCTGACGCAATCGGGATCGTAAGGATTGGCGAATGCACGATTCAATTGAAAGGAGGCTTCAAACCTTTCCAATCTCGGAATGTCGCCGTCGAATGCCTCTTGTTTCCACGAGGTCACTTGTAAGTTCATGAGAGGTCGTTCCTTTCGCGAAAATTTCGTCGTATATCGTAGCCTTACAGCTTCATTCCTGTCGTCGTCAGGCCGCTGATTAGCTGCTTGCGCCCGGTCAGGAACACGATCAGCACCGGTATAATCGACACGACAAGCGTGGCGATCATGACCGTTGGGCTTTGCTGGCTATAGACGCCCTGTACAATACTGATACCGAGCGGGAGCGTCATATTTTCGATACTCTTCAAAAAGATGAGCGGCCCAAAAAAATCGCCCCATGTGCCGTTAAAAGTCAAGATGGAGACAACGGCAATGATAGGTCGGGCCAGCGGCAGATGCACATTCAAATAGGATTTGAACGGATTGCAGCCATCGAGCTTGGCGGCGTCATCCAACGCCTGCGGCACGCTCAGGAAAAACTGCCGCATTAGGAATATGCCGAAAATATTGAACGAGCCGAGTAATATGAGGCTGAACAGCGAATCTATCAGGTGCAGGTTCTTAATGATCGTATACAACGGGATGATGGTCATCTGGCTAGGAATCATCATGGACGCCAGAAACGCCATGAAAATAAAATTCCTGCCGGGGAAGCGCAGCTTGGCGAACGAAAATGCTGCCGTCGAGCAGGTGACGACCTGGATAGCCGTGACGCTGACAGCGACGATGATGCTGTTCTTGTACATATTGCCAAGCACGTTCATTTTCTCGAATACCGTCGCATAGTTGGCGAGTGTTGGCTGGGCCGGAATCAGCGTCGGCGGTATGGCGTACAACTCGCCAAGCAACTTGAAGGAACCGGAAACCATCCAGACAAACGGATAAATCATAACCAGTGCGAGCAGCGCCATGACAAGCATAAGCGCTGCACGAAGCGTACGGGCGCGCATACTAGTCATAGTGCACCCACCTCCTGCCGAGAAGGAATTGAAGCAGCGTGATGATCAGCACAATAATGAACAACAACACGGCCAAGGCTGTGCCATACCCCATGTCGAGCTTTTGAAACGCGGTTTCCCATAAATAAAGCACGAACGTTCTGGTAGCGTCTCCCGGACCGCCTCGAGTAAGGATGTAGGCGGAATCAAAAATTTGCAGCGAGCCGATTACGCCCGTAATGAGCAGGAAGAAGCTGGACGGCGAAATAATGGGCAGTGAGATGCGCCAAAATTTCATCCAGTAGCTTGCGCCGTCGATTTCGGCAGCTTCGTGAAAGTCCTTGGGCACGTTGCGCAGCGCAACGAGAAAAATTATGAAATAAAAGCCAAGACCCTTCCATATATCGAGCAAAATGATGGAACGCATTGCCCATCGCATATCGGTGAACCAGGGAACTTTGGACAAGCCGATACTTTGCAGCAGCGCGTTCACGACACCAAAATCGGTGTTGAACATAAGTCCCCACACCATGGCAATGACCGACAGCGGCAGCAGGATCGGGAAGAAGTAGACAGACTCAAGAATGGAGGTCATCGTTTTGCTGCGAATGCTGTTCACCATCTGCGCGATGACGACGCCGATAACCATCTTCGCGACGACCGAGGCGGCGGCGAAGTAAAAGGTATTGCCTAGCACTCTGAGCAGGCGCGAATCCTCGGTCAGCATCCTGTAGTTATCTCCCCCGACAAAGTCGGGGGAGGAGAGCATGTTCCAACTGTGGAACGACAGGATGAATGACGACAGGATAGGCCCGGCAACAAAGGTTAGAAACAGCAGCAGACTAGGTCCGAGCAGCGTATATCCCCAGATCCATTCCGACCGTCTTGCTTTTTTTAATGTTTCCAAACGCTTCACCCGCTTTGTTGTCTATTGTCGCTTGGCTAGCAGCTCGGAAATTTCCTTATGCGCGTCCTGCATCGCCTGATTCATTGTTTTGCCGCCGGCCATGGCGGCGCTGAATTCCCGCGTCAGAGTGGACTCGATCGTGCCGTATTCCGCCGGAGCGGGGACCAGCACACCGTTGTCTGCGGCATCGTAGAAGATGCTGCCGTTCTGCGGGAAGCCCGGCGTCTGCATCAGCTTATCGAAAGCGCCTCTTGTCGCCGGAGTGGACCAGCCATCCGCAACAACGAACGATTCTTGGAATTCGCGTCCGCTCAGGAACTTGGCAAATTCCCATGCGGCATCGGTGTTTTTGCTTGCAGTGAACAGCGGAGCCGCGCCGATGCCCATGATTGCTTTGTTGCTCTTGATTGCCGGAAAGCGGATCACATCGTAGTCGTCAGGGTTGAAATCCGCATTTTTCAGCGCGTTGACCTGCCACATGCCAGCGCCCATAAAGGCTAGCTTGTTCTGCACGAACAGATCAAAGTCGCTTACTCCCGCGTCAAGCTTGGGAGAAATTTGATACTTATAAACAAAATCGTGCAGCAGCTGCATCGCTTCGATTGTGTTCGACTCTTCGAGTCTGGAGGCCGACCAATCGTCGGTCAGCACATTGGCATCGTTGACTAGCAACCACGGCACCAGCGTCAAGAAGTAGCCGCTGCCAAACGCGTATCCCCATTTGTCGTTGGCCGTGCCGTTGTTGCCTGCCGTAACCTTCTGGGTAATGGCCAGAAAATCGTCCAGCGTCCACCCTTCCTTGGGCGGCTCTACCCCGGCATCTTGCAGCACCTGCTTGTTGTAGTACATGACCATCGTGTTCCAGACTGTCGGAAGTCCGTACGTTTTGCCGTCAATTTTCATAGCTTGCAGCAAATTCGGATGAATGTCGGCTAGAGTGGATTCAAGCTCCGCCTTGTCGCGCTCCAGCAGATCGTCGATCGGACGGGTGATCTTGTTCTGTGCGAAGGAGTATTGGCCTTCGCTGGCGATGTCGGCGATATCCGGAATATCTCCGCCCGCGATGTTTACAGCAATCGTCTGCATCAGCTCGCCCCAGGAATTGGCGGGCACGCCCTGAATATTGACTTTGATTTCCGGGTGCAGCTTATTGAACTCCAGCGCTCTTGCCTCAAAGCCGCCCGCGGATGAAGCGAAGCCGGAGAAGGTGATGGTGGAGGAGGCGTCTCCGGCCGTGCCGTTTGTCCCTTTGTCGGAGTTTCCGTTGCCGCTGCATGCCGCGACGATGGCTAGAACAGCAACGAGCAGTATAAGTGAAAGTGATTTGTGAAATTTCATAGAAATGTCTCCTTTAGTCAGTCAAGTTTTGGAAACCTTAAATGCAATATCCTTGGAGAAATCAGGTAAGCCAATGGTGAGCAGACCGCCTGACGCCGTGGCGTAGTCGACAGTAACTGTACCGTCGTACGTATTGTGGAACTCGACCGTATAGACGCCGTCGCTCATGCCGGTCAATGTATAGGTTTGATTCGTTAGGACAGGCGCGGAGTAGGCCGTCTCCCGGTCTACAAACGTATGGCGGTAATCCTGCGCCCAGCCGATAGCTTTGTCGGTCGCCTTCATCCCCATGACCCGAATGGAGTCGGAAAAAATAAGATCATCGATATGGACGAAGCCTGTCGCGTCGGAGCTGCCCGAGACATTGTGCATTCCGATCTTCACCAGCGTGACGTCGCCAAGCTGTAGACCGGGAATGGCGTCCGAACTGTAAGGAGCAAGCGTCATGGCCGATAGAGGAATTTCAATTTTGCGCCATCCTGTCCAATTCAACTGGTACTGCGTTCCCGGCGCAGTCCAATCCGCAGGTTCGTATTCGCCTCCGCCCGATTGCTCGGTGAGCTTGAGATACAGGCGCACGTCTGGATTTGCCGCATCGTTGTAAACCCAGAAGGAGATACGGTCGATGTCCGCGATCGTTTTGGACGAGATATCGCTGGAAATATTTCTCTCCATAAACTCCCCTTGCGAACCGGTGGGCGAGAAATGGTAGCCCATTCTGACGGAGCGGTTTCCTTCCTTCAGCAGTCGGGAGCCTTCCGTGACGGACAGCGTTGCCGAGTTGCCGATTGAAGGTGTCCAACCGAAGGCACTGTCCATATTAAACGCCATAATATTCGTTCTGCCCGTGTCGAAGTTCCGGAAGGCGGTCATGCCGCGCGGGTCAACGTCCTTCAGAAAGCTCTGCAGCGGAGCATAGTGGCCGTACAAATTGTTGGCGTGTATATAGGAACCCCATGTCCAATGCATCGCCGTTCCGAGCGCCTTGGACATGACGGAGGCCCACAGTTGATTATGGAACGCAATGCCTTCCGGATCGTAATCCCGTTGAATATCGCCACCCGGAGACAAAGCCCATTCGCCTACGAGCGCCGGTTTGCCGAACCCTCGCCGATCTTCCACAAGCTTGGCCATCAGTTCTTCCGTATCGAACCATTTGTACCCGTCCGGGTAGAACTGATTGTAGTACGTATACCGATGGAAGGTAGTTAAATCCATGGCGTCGTTGTTCCAAAGCGCGTTGCCAGCCTGCGTGTTAGCGAAGCTTGTCGTGACCGGATGGTGGTTCGGATCGATCTGCTTAAAGTAGCGGCTCATCTCAATATGCCAGTCTGTAACAAGCGCTTCGTGATAGCCTTTTGTGCCGTAATCGGCGTTGTCCACTTCGTTCCACAGCTCCCAGGCCATGACGCTCGTGCTGTAGGCGTATCTGGCTGTAACATAGCGCAAATACTTTTTGTACGCGAGACGGGACTGGTAATCCTTGAAGAACTCCGTCACGCTTTCCGCAGTGCCGCCTACGGAAGCGTTGTAGGGATTCCGGTTCCAGCCCCAATGGGGGAAGGCGGCTCCGGTTTCTTCGTCGAAATCCTCCCAGTGGCTGAGCGTCAGCCTGAAGGCTATTCCATACTGCTCAGCCTTGTGGAATCGATGATCCATCTTCCAGGCGGTTTGTTGATTGTAATGCACAAGACCGTTCCAATCCTCGGAGAAGGGAAGCTCGTCGTCGCCGCCCGTCCACTCGATCTGATCTCCCTCGGAGAAATCAAAATGTGTCATATTCGCTCCGTTGGCGTACATGGCGTCCAGCCAAGCGTCATACTCGTAAGTGCCGACGCTGTTGCTGGTTCCTGTGCTGCCCTCGCCGTCCCATTCCCAGCCGTTCAGGTTATGGCCGATTCCGATGTAAGGAGAATGATCGGAATACTCCATATAATTGGAATCAGTCGCGCTGACGTTCAAAAATCCCTTATTGTCGGAAGCGACAGCGGAGAAGCTGATATCCCCCGAGGAGGGGTAACGGATGTAGAGGTTGGACGGCTGCTCCCGCATTTCAATATAGTAGCTGTACTGCCCAAGCTCGCGGGGGCTATAGCGCAATTTCCAGCCGTCTCCCGCAGGATTGCGAATCAGGATTTCCGTGTCGCCGACCAACGACCTCGTGTAATCCTCGTACCAATAGGCAGGTATGGCCGCTGTCGACCCGTCTGGACGAGTCATGTATGCCGTTGCGTCAATAATGTCGGCGTCGTAAGGATTGATATAGGTTCTATTAATGTTCCATTTGGCTTCATACAGCGCGTACAGGTCGATATTGCCGGATGCCGGGTTGTCAGAGAAGCCGATGGAAACGCTGCTCGGGTCGGGCGCGTCAAACCGCAGCTCATCTATAAGCACTTGACCAGAGGGATTCGACGTTGATCCTGATTCCTCTATGAAGATGGCTAGCTGATTCACATCCGCGATTTGCAGCCCGGGATCGCCGACATCCGAGCTGAAGGGGGAGAGCGCAAAATCTGACAGCGGAAAGGAGAGACGTTGCCACCCGCTAAAATCCAACATGCGTTCGGCTTCATAGACGCTGCTGTCTTCCTCTATCAGCCGTATGCCGATGGATGCGTCGGGCTGCGGCGTCGGGCTGAACGCCCATAGGGTGACGCGCTGTAGCGCGTCGGGGGAGGCCGCTTCTGTTAAACCGCTTACATCCCTTAAAATAAAAGCGCTATCGAGATTGTTCGAGTTGAAGCTGTACGACAGGGACAGACCCGCGTTGCCTTCGCGATTGTTCTCTCCGTCCAGTATGACTAACAGTGGGTTGCCGGTCCCCGAGACGCCCGTCGTCCAGTCTCCGACACTATCGAGCGTAAACAAATAATCGGGGGCGCCGTCGGTATGGAACACCAATTCGTCGATGCTTACGGCTCCGCTCATCGTCGCGGAGTCTTGAGCGTCGTCCAGACCGATTTTGACGATGCGCGCCGACTTGATGTCGAATGGCTTGTCCAGCAATCTGTCGGGATCGGTCGTATAGTTCGTTAGCGTAAATTCCTCAAGAGGAACAACGATTTTGCGCCAGCCCGCGGCAGACAGATCGTATTGACCGCCGGACTCCCACCAGCCGTAGCTTTCGTATTCGGAGGAATTGTCGCTGGACAACTTGACCCATAGTCTCAGGTTAGGCTGTGAGTTGTGGTTGTACAGCCAGAACGATATAGCCGTAATGTCGGTCTCTTCACTCAACGCCTTCATATCCGAGCCGATCTCTCTTTCTAACGTGGCGAAATTGTTGGATGTTGTTGAGAAATTGTATTGCAGCTTAACGGATGAGCGACCTTCCTTCTTGGTGTTATAATCTGCAGACATCATGACGGAGGCTCCGTCCGACTGATAGGTATACCAACCCGCGAATCCTTCAAAATCGTATGCCATTGAGCGAGTGGAGGCTTCGGCTATGGCCGAGCTTGCTCCAGCGACTATCAGTAACAGTAAACCTGCGAACGCGAAGCGGACAGAAGAATAAAGCTGATACATGGATGTCAGCCCTTTCTGTTCAAGTGTCGGCCCGCCAGCCTGTCGATTCGGAGCAGTGCATCCGAACCGGTTCGGATTTCGGGTAAAAATTAAAGCGCCCTCACAGACTCGCGGACAACCAGTTTCGTCTCCATCACAATTGAACTGACAGGCCCGGCTTCGGCTTTGAGCTGAATGCGATTGAATAGCAGCTCGGCTACCTTGGTTCCCATCTCATATTCGGGAATGGCGACAGTGGTCAATGGAAAGGTGACCAGATCGATGTCGTCAAATCCAATGATCGATAAGTCATCCGGCACCTTCAGCCCGGACTCGGCAAGAGCTTTAATAATACCGATAGCAACAAGATCGTTGTATGCTACCACGGCTGTCGGTAAATTGCCGCGCTCCAGCATCTGCTTCCCGGCGCGATAGCCGTCGGCCATGTTCTCAAATCCGTACAAAAAGCTGTTTTCTTGAACCATGATACCTTGAGCAAGCAGCGCATCTTTGATGCCGGTCAGCCGTCGCTGGGTGTAGACGGAATCCTGACGTCCGCCGGCGAACATTATGTTCCGATGACCGTTGGCTATAAGATATTCCACGGCTTGGAACGCGCCCGCAGTATCGTCCGCCTCCACACAATCCGCCTCGATTTTGCCCGCTGCCGAGCCGAATGTCGCGAAGGGAATTTGGCTTCGCTTCACTTCAAGCAGGCTTTCAATGGAATTCGTGCTGAGATCAAGGATAATGCCATCCACGCGTTTGGCAATCATGAATCTCATGCTCTGGAGCTCCTTGTCCGCATCGCCGTCCGTGTTGGATAGAAGTACGGAAAAGTTGAACTCTCCCGCCTTCTTCTCGACAGCACGGAAAATTTTGGCGTAGAACGGATTGGTCACATCGCGAATGATCATTCCGATGGTGTAAGAGCTTTGATTCGACAGCCCTTGAGCCATCTGATTAGGAATGTAGTTTACCCGCTCGATGATTTCCAACACGCGTTTTTTGGTTTCGGAGTTCACCCCCGGGCGATTGTTTATGACTGCCGAGACTGTGCTTTTGGCCAGGCCTGTCATTTTTGCAATATCCGTAATCGTCACTTTCATAATGCTATCTCTCTCCAATCCGAACCGGTTCGATTCCAATATATAATACGAACAATCAAAACACAAGGAAAAATATTAGAAGACCGAGGATTGACTATCGCCAAAACGGGCCTCTGCCCCGTAACAGACTTGTTGCGCGTTGCTTGGCCAACTAAAATAAATAGTATGAAAACGATCAATTTCACCGTTTTGGAACCCTCTGAGGCGTTAAGCAAGGATGTCGAATGCCTTCGGATTGCCGAACATATTGGGGATCTTCCGCTTGAGGTCAAGGTTTGTCCCAACGGATATCCGGGTATTGTTTTTCAGCACGCTGCCGATTCCACGCCTGCTATTGAGAATATTGCCATCCGATCCGCAAATACGTCAAATATTCTTATGCTGTTTCTTCACGGGCAAGGGGCGGAACCGAGCGTCATGCTTTTCAGAGGAACGCCGTACACGACGATTCAAATGGTGTTAAAGCCCCATGCGCTGTACAGTCTGTTCGGATGGGACGCTTCTCTTCATCATCAGGGTCTTTCGTCCTCAAGCCAGTTTGGCGCGTTTGAACTGGAGAAGCAACTCCTCGTTTTTATGATCAGTCTCAGAGTTAACGAACGTGACCAAGATTGTTTTCTCCAAGACGCTTAAAGAATCCAATTGGGCAAACACTCGTTTCTATGATCAAAGTGTAACGGAGGTCGCGAGACAGTTAAAACAACAAGCGAGTTCCGACATTCTTGTACTGGGCAGCGGCTCCATCATGCAGCAGCTTGCCAAGGAAGGCTTAATTGATGAGTATATCTTCATCGTCACTCCGGTGGTTGCAGGCGAAGGCAAGCCTTTGTTCCCGGTTATGAAACAATTCGATCTTTCTCTGGTACAGGCGCAAACATTCGAATCCGGAAACTTAGTAACCCATTATGCACTTAAACGGTAACCCGAGCGACATCCCCCTCTTCCGGCGAGGCATCGTTCCCACTGCTCGATCTCAAGAGCGTGTGAATGCCACCCCCTCCGCAGCAGCGGCTTGCGAGCGTTGTGCAGCCGGCACGGTCTGCAGTTCTGCCGCATCGATCACTGTACCTTCTAAAATACTGTCCATTATGTCTAAGCTCCCGTCCTGTTAACCGATATAGCGAGTTGCTAGGAAGAAAAGTTTAATAACGGTTGGTTTGTTGGCTCTCGTTCTGGCCTATTCCGATGACATTGTGGATTTGTCCGGCGAGCCGTGGGCTGGGGATATTGCGAGCGCTTGAAGGATTTTCAGACGGGCAAAGCGGCGATGTGGATCAGCGGTAACTGGGAATTCGCTAACATTAAGAGCGGCGCACCCGATATGGAGCTGGGTATGTTTAACTTCCCTTCCAGGGAAGGCGATGTTTGGGCATCCGCAGCTGTTGGAACGGTATGGTCGATCAACAAAAATTCCGCCCATGTAGATATGACCAAAAAATATCTGGAGTTCTGGGCGAAAGCGGAAAATCAGGAAGTATGGGCGAAGAGTCAAAGCTCCTTCGCCACTAACAGCAAGGCCAATCCGGATCTCGATAACCAATTACGGAATTACCGAATATACGGTTCAATGTTGGAACGGCTCGGGTTGGACCAACATCCCCGGCGGAACTGTGACGGGGAATCAAAACGTGTGCGAGCGGCAGTCTGGACCTGGATGTCGTGATTGATTTTATCCGGCAGGAGCGGTCATCAATGGAGATCGCAAAGGATTGGGCTGGGGAACGTCCGGCGGTTGGAATGACGGTACGCCAAGCGCATGGCCGGACTGGCTGCAGGTCGACTTCGGCGGTACCAAGACAATCAGCCGCATCGATGTGTTCACGGTTCAGGACCATTACGCCAGTCCTATCGAGCCGACGCCCGAAACGACGTTCACGCAGCATGGCATCCGAGATTTTGATGTGGAATATTGGAATGGAAGCGCCTGGGCGACGGTGCCGGGAGGGTCTGTAACGGAGAACGATAAAGTATGGAGAAGCTTTGTCTTTCATCCGGTGCAAACCAGCAAAATTCGGGTTACAGTCAATAACAGTCTGAACAATTACAGCCGATTAACGGAAGTAGGAGCTTGGGGAGAGTAATTCAATAACGTCAGCAGGAAAAGAACCTCAACTCCGGTTGAGGTTCTTTTCCTGCTGGTGCGCTGAACGATTTCCTTGTGTTAAGGATAGTAGATCAAGGATTGATACCGGATCATACGGTCCGTTGGGTTGCGGTAGCGGTGGGAGTGATCGGCGGCGAACCGCAGTGTGTCGCCCTGGTGAAGCATAAAGCATTCATCTTCGACCTGAACTTCCAGTTCGCCCTCTGTCATGATCAGAAATTCTTCGACGCCCGCATGATGAGCGTCCGACCAGTGAACGCTGTCCGGCTCCATTTCCACGGAATAAATCTCGAAATGATGCTGAGGGTCGAAGGGGATAACCGGGTAAGAGCGGAATTTGCCGTCCTCCGAAATAAGCGGCTCTATGTCATTGCGCCGGATGACGGAGACGTTTGTCTTCGGCTCGTTGATGAGCGAGGAGAACGTTAAGCGCAGTCCGCTGGATATTTTCCAGATCGTCGAGATGGACGGACTAGACTCTCCTCTCTCTATTTGCGCCAGCATTCCCTTGCTGACTCCGGTCAATTCGGCCGTCTGGTCGAGGCTGAGATTGCGTTGCTTGCGAATTGATTTTAAGTTTTGTCCCAAGCGGACATGGATTTGCTCCATCTCTCGTTACCCTCGCAGTTCTATGACCCGCATAGCGGTGGCGTCTATAAAATAATTACGCATTTACATTATAGCACACTCGTGTATAATATAACGTACATGCGATATTTTGAACAAAAATATGATATATTGAACAGGTGTGAGGAGGATGATGGAATGAGTAGCCGCAAGCTTGCGAATTACCTTCGCAACGGACTGGCCGAGTTAAAAAATAATGGATTGTACAATACGATCGAGCCTTTGGAGGGGCCGAACGGTCCGATCGTGGCGATCGGAGGAACGGATCGGATCAATCTGAGCTCCAACAACTATTTAGGTTTGGCGACGGACGAAAGGCTGGTTGCCGCTGCCGTTCAGGCGACGAGGAAGTACGGCGCGGGTGCGGGGGCCGTGCGTACGATCAATGGAACATTCAATCTTCACGTGCAGTTGGAGGAGAAGCTTGCGGAGTTCAAGCATACGGAGGCCGCAATCGTATACCAGTCGGGTTTCAACTGCAATATGGCGGCTATCTCCGCCGTTATGGAACCGCAAGACGCGATCTTGTCCGATGAGCTCAATCATGCCTCCATCATCGACGGATGCCGATTGTCCCGCGCCAAAATCCTCCGTTATCGCCATTCCGACATGGACGATTTGCGCATGAAAGCTAGGGATGCGGTCGAGTCGGGAGCCTACGGCAAAGTGATGGTCATCACCGACGGCGTCTTCTCGATGGACGGGGATATTGCCAAGTTGCCGGAAATCGCAGACATTGCGGATGCTTATGACCTCATCACCTATGTGGACGACGCTCACGGATCCGGTGTGCTTGGAGGCGGTGCAGGAACGGTCAAGCATTTCGACTTGTCGGATCGGATCGATCTTCAGATCGGCACACTGTCCAAGGCGATCGGAGCAGCGGGAGGCTACGTCGCGGGACAAACGGAACTGATTGAGTGGTTGAAGGCAAGAAGCAGGCCGTTCCTATTTTCGACTGCCCTCCCGGCGGGGGTGATCGCCGCATGTCTTGAAGCGATCGGGATTCTGGAACGAAGCACAGAGCTGCAGGATCGTCTGTGGGACAATGCCGCCTATTTGAAAGAAGGACTTGTCCGGCTCGGATTCGAGATTGGGGCAAGCGAGACACCGATTACGCCGTGCTTTGTCGGAGACGAATCGTTGACGCAGACGTTTGGCCGAAGGCTGCTGGAAGAGGGCGTATACGCGAAAGCGATCGTTTTCCCCACCGTGCCGAGAGGAACGGGCCGTGTACGCAATATGCCGACCGCAGCTCACACGAAGGAGCAGCTCGATCTGGCGCTGGGCGTATACCAGAAGGTTGGGAAGGAACTGGGACTGATCAAATAGATAGGGAAGTGAAACCGGCGATGAAGAGAATTCTCGTTACCGGCGCCTTGGGGCAGCTTGGCTCGGAGCTGGTCCTGTATTTGCGGCGATTGTACGGAACGGAACAGGTTTTGGCGACCGATATTCGAAGAGATGAACAATCGAAAACGGTTCATTCGGGGCGCTTCGAACAGTTGGACGTGATGGAGTGTAAAGCAATGCTGAAATTGGCGCAGGCGCATAGAGCGGATACGATCGTGCATTTGGCCGCGTTGTTGTCTGCTACCGCAGAGCAAAAGCCGGAATTGGCCTGGAGGCTGAATATGGGCGGCTTGCTTAATGCGCTTGAGGCATCCAGGGAACTTGGCTGCGCGCTGTTTGTGCCAAGCTCGATCGGTGCTTTCGGACCGGGCTCCCCGAAGCAGAGGACGCCGCAAGACACGGTTCAACGCCCGAATACTATTTATGGCGTGAGCAAAGTGGCCGGTGAATTGCTGTGCGACTATTATCATTATAAATTCGGATTGGACACCCGTGGCTTGCGTTTTCCCGGACTGATTTCCTATGAGACGCCTCCCGGTGGCGGAACGACTGATTATGCCGTCGAAATGTACGGTGCGGCGCTGAAGCAGGGGACCTATACTTCATATATTTCCGCAGGAACGTACCTTGATATGATGTACATGCCGGACGCGCTGGAAGCGATCGTAACGCTGATGGAGGCAGACGGGAACAGACTGCGGCATCGGAACGCGTTCAACGTATCCGCGATGAGTGCGGACCCGGAAATGTTTGCAGACGCGATTCGCCGCCGCATTCCGGAATTCATGCTGGACTACCGCATCGATCCGATTCGGCAATCGATCGCTGACAGTTGGCCGGATGCGCTCGATTCGTCTGCGGCACGGGAGGAATGGGGGTTTGCGCCTAGGTACGACCTGGTTCGAATGACCGAGGAAATGCTGGTCAAATTGGATGAACGGCGCAGTACCGACCGCACAATCACGCTTTCCTGACGGAAGGCGTGATTCTTTGTTATTGTCCGCAGGTTAGGATACCGTAAGAAAGAAGTCATCACGCCGTATTTGTCGGCTGGGTCGATCTTGCTATGATTAGCAAGAACGAGGAGGTGAAAGTATGCGTAAGGTTAAAGTAGGCGTAATAGGGTGCGGGCAAGTTAGCGCGACCTATCTGCACAATTGCAAATCCCGGTTTCCGCAGTTGGAAATTGCCGGATGCGCGGATCTTGACTCGGAACGCGCTGTGGAAAGAGCGGAGCAATTCGTCCTTCCGGTCTTCACCGTCGACGAGCTGCTGCAAAACTCGGAGGTTGAGCTCATTCTCAATCTGACCGCGCCGAAGGTCCATGCAGAAGTCAATTTGAAAGCGTTGTCAAATGGGAAGCATGTGTATTCGGAAAAGCCGTTTGCATTGAATTTGGAAGAAGCGGACCGTGTGCTAAGGTTTGCAGACGAGCGCGGCTTGCTGGTCGGCTGCGCGCCGGATACGTTCCTCGGCGGTGGATTGCAGACCGCTCGCAAGCTAATTGCCGACGGGTGGATCGGTACTCCTTATGCCGCTCATGCTTCCATTCTGATGGGGAATTTTGCCGACGGGATGCATCCCAACTTTCATAACTTCTTTCGGCTGGGAGGCGACCCGCTGCTCGATATGGCCCCTTATTATGTAACGGCGCTCGTTGCGTTGTTCGGACCGGTAGCGCGGGTAACGGGGATGGCCGCGCAGCTGCGGCAATCGATTACAGTTGCGAATCCGCTTTCGCCGCGTTTCGGGGAAAGCGTCACTGTGGAAGCGCCGATGAACGCTGCGGCAGCGCTGGAGCTTGGCAATGGCGTGCTGGCAAGCTTGCAAGCTGCCAAAGAAGGGTTTGGCTACTCCCCCCGATTAGAAGTATACGGAACGGAAGGGACGCTGTTGCTGCCGGATCCGAATTTCTTCGGCGGACCGATCCGTTGGAGAGGCAGCAACGGCCAGGAGGCGGAATTTCCATATTCGCACGGTTTTACCGAGGAGAGTCGCGGGCTGGGGCTGGCCGACTTGGCGGAGGCGATCCACGAGGGAAGGCAACCGCGGGCCAGCGGTAGATTGGCGCGACATGTGCTTGCGGTATTGCTGGGCGCACTTGAATCTGCTCGCTCCGGACATACGGTAACGATCGACGCCTCGTGCGAGCAGCCGGAGCCGCTGCCGATGGGACTTAAGCACGGCAAGCTTAGCCGGGAAGCAGAATAAGGAGGATCAGCTAGCATGCCGGATACGATAGGCGTTCAACTATTTACAGTACGAGAGCAACTGAAGGCCGATTATGCCGGGACATTGAAGCGGATTGCCGAGATTGGCTATCGCGGCATCGAACTGGGGCCTTTCGATCTAGCCGCGATCGTCGAGCATCGAGAATGGGTCCGCCGTCTGAATCTAAAGACGATCGGTTGTCATGCCCTGCTTGAGCAGCTTACGATCGGCGTCGACGGGCTGGCGCGGAGCTTGCATGAAATGGGCGGGGAATACGTAGCGTTGTCCGCGAGATTTCAAACGATGGAAGAGATCAAGCGAGCTGCTCTTCTGCTTAACCAGATCGGCAAGCAGTTGAAGGAGCAAGGGATTCGCTTTCTCTATCATCACCATGACTGGGAACTTGCGCAGATCGAAGGCAAAGCTATGCTCGACTGGTTAATCGAATGGACCGATTCGGAGTGGGTAGGCTTCGAGTTGGACACCTATTGGCTGGCGCGCGGCGGGGCTGATCCGGTCACCTTTATCGGACGGCTGCAGAACCGCTGCCCCGTATTGCATATCAAGGATATGGAAGCGGGCAAGGAAGCGTTCTTCTCCGAGATTGGGGAAGGCGTACTTGATTTTAACGCCATATTCGCCGCCGCCGAAGCGTCCGGCGTCCAATGGATGACGGTAGAGCAGGACGCGTGCCGCCGAGATCCGCTCGACAGCCTGGCGCTCAGCTATTCTAACTTGACCCGGATGGGCTTAGCGCCGGCCGCGCGGTAATCGATGAGGAGGAACCAAAGATGGCAAAGATGAAAGTCCTGCAGATTGGCGCCGGAGGCTTCGGACAAAGCTGGCTGCAGGTCGTCCAGCATAATCCGGATGCGGAATTAATTGCAGTGTCCGATCTGTCTCCGCAAAATTTGACGCAAGCGAAGGAAATTACCGGGCTTGATGACAGTCGGCTCTATCTGGATCCGCTGTTGGCGCTCCGCGAATCGGGGGCGGATATCGCCCTGATTGTCACGCCGCAGAAGACGCACAAGTCGCTGGCGCTGGCGGCGCTAGAGAATCGCATGCATGTGCTGATGGAGAAGCCGCTGTCCGATACGTACGAATCTGGCGTCGAGCTGCTGCAAGCAAGCAAGCAGTATGCCCAGCGGGTGATGGTGAGTCAGAATTATCGCTGGTTTGCGCCAATTCAAGCGTTGAAGCGGGTACTTGAGGAAGAACGGGTCGGCAAGATCGGCTATGTCGAATATGAATTTCGAACGTCGATTAACGCCAACGGATGGAGAGACAGCTTGCCCGAGGTGCTGCTGGAGGATATGTCCATTCACCATTTCGACCTGCTTCGCTATTTACTGGGCAAGGAAGCCGTCGATATTTACGCTCAGAGCTTCCAGACCAGTTGGAGCTGGTGGAAGGGCAAGCCTGCCGCAAGCGTCATCCTGCGCTTCAAGGATGAGATTCATGTCAACTACTTCGGCAGTTGGGTGCCGCGGGGAAGCTTCACCTCATGGAGCGGCGATATGCGTTTCGTAGGCGAGCGCGGCGAAATCGTCGTCGCCTCGGATTCGATTATTTGTCGTCTGATCAACGAGGACGATAGTATTACCGACGTGCATATCGATGTTCCCGCCCCAAGCGGTGATCCTCGCAGCAGCTCGCTGTCCGAGCTTGTACGGGCCATCCGCGAAGATCGTGCGCCGCTTACGGCTCTCGAAGACAATATATACAGCTTTGAGCTTACGCGCGCGGCGGTTGCTTCCGCCGAGAGCGGGGCGCGTGTCAACCTGGCAGAGTTTCGCAAATTCTAATGAGCGTCTTAGGGGGAAATCAAATGACCAACAAAGTGAAAGGCGCATTGCTGGTGTTGAGTATCTCAGCGGTCTTGGCTGCAGGCTGCTCTGGGAATAACGGGAAAACCAGCAATACGGGACAGCCGACAGAAAGCCCGACCGGTCAGAAGTCTGAACAAGAAGCGTACACCTTGGTTGACGGCTACCCGAAGTTTGATCCGCCCGTTAAGCTCAGTCAGAACTTTATTATTCCGACCGGCGGAGAAAACTGGTTCGCCCCCGGACACGACATCAAGAATAACAAATTTGTCGAGTGGTCCAAAGACAAGCTGGGCATCGAGTGGGAAGCGCAATGGGTTGTGCCTGACGGCGATGCCGATCTGCAGAAGCTGAATTTGGCCATGGCGAGCAGGCAGTTGCCCAACATAGTGAAAACCAATTCCTCTCAAATTATTAAGCTTGCCAAAGCCGGGTTGCTTCTTCCGCTTGACGAGCTGATCGAGCAATACGCCTCGCCGCTGGTCAAGTTCTTGATTCAGGAGGCAAATGATTCGGCAGCCGGGCAATTGTTTGCGGCAGTGACCTACGACGGCAAAATCTATGCGATGCCGACCATTATTGATACGTGGGCAGGGACGAACAACACCCATTGGATCCGCAAAGATATTCTCGACAGCCTGGGCCTGCCTGTGCCGGAGACGCTGGAGCAGTTCGAGAAGACGATGGAAGCCTACAAGCGGAAGCATCCTGACGGCACCGGATTGTATATGGAAAACTGGGGCGGGCACTTGTCCGGCACGGAGATTGTTTTTAATGCGCTGGGCGCGTTCCCGGGAAGATGGCAGGAGGATCCGGCGAATCCAGGGCAGTTGATTTACGGAAGTCTGCAACCGGAATTCCGTCAGGGTCTCGAAATATTGCAAGGCTGGTACGCCAAGGGATATATCAACAAAGAATTTATCGTGAAGAAAAATTACCAGGATTTCATTGCGGGGAAGGCTCTCTCGCTATATGGATCATGGGCGCTCATTCACGGGCCGTTCATCGATACGGTGAAGAATAATCCTGAGGCGGTCATAGTACCGGTTCCGTTGTTTCGGGAATCCGAAAAATCGTCGTTTATCAGCGGATTCCCGTTCGCAGACGGCACTGGCATTACGGTCGGCACGAAAAATCCGGAAGCGGTCATACTGGCCTTCAATGAATATATGGAGTCCGTAGCGCGCGCAGACTTGACGCTTCGAGATAAATTCAAGTTCAAGTACGAGGCGGAGGAAGGCGGTTTTCTCGAAGGCTACAAGAAGGAAGGGCCAGGCTACTGGAATTTCCCCGGCGCCAAGAGCATCGAAGAGGTTGACGGCGTCCATCTCGTATTCGGAATGAAAATGAACCAACGCTCTACGGAGCTCATCGACACGTACATTCGCATCAATAATGCCATCAAGGACGGTAAAGAGGATCAGCTTAGCTCCAGTGATAAGCTGCGCATGCAGGAGGTGCGAGATCGTCTGAACGAATATGGCCATAATCTGCATATCGACCTCTATCAGAAGCAGAAGGCGATGGGCCTGTACGACAGAATGGATGCTTTCTTCGGCACTCCGACGACAACGATGCTCGAGAAGAGCACCTTCCTGTCCAAGCTGCAGGAAGAGTCGATGGTCAAAATCATTATGAATTCCGAGCCCATCTCGTATTTCGATTCGTTCACCTCGCAATGGTTGAAGTCCGGCGGGGAGCAAATCGTTAAAGAAGTGAATGAGTGGTATGCCGCGAAGTAAGGGAATGCCTGGAGGTGGCCAGTAATGCCAAGCGCGACACAGACGCAGATCGAACGGAAGGCAAAGGCGTACAGGAAAACTCCGGATCGCTGGCGGCTTAGGCAGAACGGCATGCTGTATGCGCTGCTTCTGCCTGCAATTGCGGTTACGATACTGTTTATGTATGTTCCAATGTATGGCATCATTATCGCATTTCAGGATTACCAGCCGATTTATGGATTTCATGGCTCGAAGTTCGTAGGTCTGGACTGGTTCAGACTCATCTTCAATTCGCCGGATTTCAAGCAGATCGTCTGGAATACGTTTGCCATTGCGATAATGAAAATAGTATTGGGGCAATTGGTACCGCTCATTTTCGCCTTGCTGCTGAACGAAGTGAGGCAGATGCTGTTCAAGCGCACCGTGCAAACGTTGGTATACTTTCCCAACTTCTTGTCATGGGTCATCGCAGCTGGCATCTTCATGGAAATTTTATCGACAGAGGGGATCATCAACCGCATCCTTAACGTTTTCGGAATCGAGAGCATCTTTTTCCTGGGCAGCAACGACTGGTTCCGGTTTACGCTGGTGGCTACCGATGTCTGGAAGGGCTTCGGCTGGGGCGCCATTCTGTACCTGGCGGCGCTTGCCGGCATTAATCCTGAACTTTATGAATCCGCAGCGCTGGACGGTGCGGGGAGATGGAAGCAGACGCTTCATGTTACGCTCCCGGGCATCATGCCGACGATTGTGCTGTTGGCCACGTTAAGTCTGGGAGGCGTTCTTGATGCCGGCTTCGAACAAGTCTTGATGCTGCTCAATCCCGCTGTATACGAGACGGGAGACATCATTGATACATTCGTGTATCGTGCAGGCTTGCAGGAGGCGCAATTCAGCTTGGCGACCGCAGTCGGACTGTTCAAATCCGCCATAGGTCTTGTCCTCATCGTCATCTCCTATCGGCTAGCTTATAAGTATGCCAATTATCGAATCTTCTAAGGTAAATTGCAGCACCAGGAGGCAAGGGGAATGGTTAAAGGCTACAGGTGGCCGTACTACTTGTTTACTAGCGCGAACGTCTGCATCTTGATCGGTCTGGCACTGATCTGCGTGCTACCGATGGTCCATCTGCTTGCTTTATCGCTGAGCAGCAAATCTGCGGTAGAGGCGGGGAAAGTCGTCTTTGCGCCGATCGGGCTGCACTGGTCTAATTATACAGAGATTTTGCAGGACGACCGATTCATCGGAGGATTTCTCGTTTCGGTCAAGCGAGTGCTGATTGGTACGGCGATCCAGATGGGAATGGCGGCCATTACCGCGTATCCGTTGAGCCGAGAAGCCCGGGACCTGAAGGGACGCAACTTCTTGATGTGGTTCTTTATCTTCCCAATGCTGTTCTCCGGCGGGATGATACCGACCTATCTGCTCATCCGGGATATCGGCTTGTTGGACACTTTCTGGGCCCTCGTCATTGGCCCCGTCTCCCTTCCCATCTTCAGCGTTATACTGCTGATGAACTTCTTTCGGCAGCTGCCGAAGGGGCTGCAAGAAGCGGCGATGATCGACGGGGCGGGTCATCTGACGATTCTGACGCGCATCTTCCTTCCTCTGTCGTTGCCGGCGCTCGCAACCTTGACCTTGTTCAGCATCGTTATGCACTGGAATTCTTGGTTCGATGCGGTCATCTACTTAAACCATATGGACAAGTGGCCGATTCAGGCGATCCTGAGGAGCTTCCTCATGGAGCAGGTGGATACGACCAACATTACGCCGGAACAGCTTGAACGCATGCAGAAGCTGTCCAATCGCGGCTTGAAGGCAGCCCAGGTGTTTATCGTGACGCTGCCGATCCTGCTCATCTATCCGTTCTTGCAGAAGTATTTTGTCAAAGGCATTGTTCTGGGATCGGTGAAGGAATAAGCAGCAGAGGAAGGGGAGCGCAGCAGGATGAAGCTTGGAATGATTGCGCCTGTCAGAGTGGAGAGCTTCGAGCGGGCCAAGCGACTTCAATTGGACTTTATTGAATTCTGCCTCCTGCCGGATGACAGCGCGTCGGAGTTGCTCCAGAAGGCCGTCCAGCTCCGCAGGGCAGCGCAGCTCGCGGATGTGTCGGTGGCTTCGGCAGGGATTTGGGGGGTGCCGACGCTTGGCGCGGAAGGCATCTTGCCCGGACCTTACGCGCAAGCCATACAGCTCATTGAAGCGGCGGCGCAGATAGAATGCCCGATTGTCGTCATCGGCGTCAATCGGGTGGAGAGATTGGAATTCGCGGCCAACTGCGAGCTGGCGGCGAGTTTCTACGAGAAGTTGATTGAATATGCCGGGAAATACGGCGTTCGCATCGCGAGCGGGAATTGCCCCTGGCATAACTTCAATGTCGAGCCGGCCGTCTGGAGCCGGATTCACGGGAAATTGCCGGAACTGGGCATCAAGTATGACCCTTCCCATGCCCGATATGCGGGCAGAGACTACTTGCAGGAATTGCGGGATTGGGGAGAACGAGTCTGCCATTTTCACTTGAAGGGTTCGCTGATCATCGGCGGCGAGCGATATGATGATCCGCCTGCGGGGCTGGACCAGACGGATTGGCCGTCTGTCATGGCGGTATTGTACAGCAAGGGATACAAGGGCGGACTCAGCATTGAGCCGCACTCGCACAATTGGGACAGAGAGTTGGAGCTTTGGGGGATTGAATATACGGCACGTTACATTCGCCGCATGATTGCGGGATAGGAGCGATTCCGATGTTGACAGCTCGAAGTGTACTTTATGGATTCGTGTGCGCCTTACTGGTTTCAATGACCGTCCTTTCTCCGGCCGCAGAGATTTCCTCGGCGAGCTTGCCGGACATGCGGAACAGCTTGGTCATTACTCCTGATCCTGATATCTTGCTCGAAGACGATTTTACGTCTGTACCTTTGTCCGGTCAGTGGCAGACGCCTTTCAACGCCGCGCGGGTACAGGACCCGGATGACGCGGGCAACCACGTGATTCGGCTTGGAGGGGTTGCCGGTGAATATGCGCAGCTGGAGACAGTGGACGCCTATGGCGACTTTACACTGGAATATCGTTTGCGCTTTGACACGCCGTGGGGAGCGTATCCTTACCAGGACGGCGTTCATTTCCCGACGGCCGGCTTCAAGATCGGGAATTACGATTTTCAGCTGGCCTATGTGTGGAACGTGTATTTGCTGACAGGGGCCGGAACCGCTCCTCTGCTGGCGAGCAAGGAGCAATGGCATACGTACACCATAACCAAGAACGGCAACCTGCTGTCCATTTACTATAATCACAATCTCCTGATAGAGCAGCGTTATGACGATTTAGCGGAGAGTACGATTTTATTCTATGCGCTGCATGCCGATGTGTGGCTGGACGAGATCCGACTGGTTGCCCACCCCGAGGCTTATTTGTACGACACCTTCCACGAAGGTCTGCTTGCGGTGAATTGGGACGATCGTACAGGCTGGTCTACGGTTACAGACAGCGGAGGGAATCAGGCATTATACACGGCGGCGGCCTCGGGGTATTCGTCGCGCATTCGCACAGTAATCGATGAGCATGAGGATTATGTACTTCGTTTCAAAGCCAAGCAGGAATTGCTCGGGCTGGACGGAGATTGGGAAGTGATGGTGCGAGGAGACGGAGATGCGGGCGTGGGCATCCGTCATCGGATCGGTCTGGACTGGTCCGCAGGCGAGTTCTCCTCCTCGGGGTATACTCCGACCGGTACGCCCGTGACGACAGACTTGCCCGCCGACGGCGAGTGGCACGACTACATTGTGGTCGTAAATGGCGGGCGGTACTCCGTGTTCAAGGATGGAGAATTGCTGCTTCAGGAAAATGCAGGCGTATCCGGTGCGGGGTTTACCGGTTTCCGCGCGCGCAATGCCGCTCTATGGCTGGATGACGTGCTGATCGCACCGCTATATTCGCCGGAGTATGTGATCCGGCCGTTCCGCTACGGTCATAATTACGCGGTTTCCGACGAGAAGGGCTTGTCGCTTCGGGTCGTGAACGGCGATTTTATGGCGCATGACTACGAGGTGTCTTATACGGTCTATGATGCGTCAGACAATGCGGTAGATGAAGGAACGGACGAGATTCATCTTCTGCCGGAACAGATCCGAAACGACTGGGAGCTGGAGGTTGCCGTCGGTACGCCGGGCAGCTATGAACTGAAGGTCGTATTGACATCGGATGGAAGAACAGTGGCGTCCTATGCTTCGCCATTGATCGTATTGACGGACTTATCGGAGCGATATCCGTTCTATGAGAGCAAATTCGGCTTCGCAATCGGAAGCGCTTTCGAGCCGCACTTTGCTTCGCTGCAAGAGCTTGCCGGCTTTCCGAATATGCGTGCAAATATTTCTGAAGAAGCAGAGCCCTTGCCCGACGACGAATGGGACTTCAGCGTTGCTGAAGCCGCATGGGAGCAAATGCAGCAGCATGGCATCCAACTTGTAAATACGTCGATGGATCTGTCCGGGCTCGGGAATTTGCTCAACCTGCGTTCCGCATACGGCGATAAGATGGCGGCAATAGCGGAGCATTTCGCAGGGGAAGGAATCGCTTATGAGCTTTGGAACGAACCCAATCATGATTCATTCTGGCCGACATCGCCGACCAGAATGAATGAGGTAACCTCTTTGTTCAAGGCAGTCTCCAATAGAATCAAGCAGGTAGACAAAGAGGCGTTGATTCTCGGACCGGCTTACTCGATGACTCATCCGCTGGAGCTGCGCAAACAGTTTTCGCAAGGCCTGTATGACTATATCGATGTCCTGACCTATCACCCTTACGAATTTCCGAACCCGCCGGAATCGATCATTGCCCCGCGCTTTCTGGAAATGAAGGCGGAAGTTGACCGGTATGGGGGCTGGCTGGAGCACCAACTGACCGAGCAGGGCTATACCACATCGAATGGATATGTCGGTGTTACCGAAGAACAGCAGGCGCAATACTTGGTGCGCACAGAACTGATCGGGACATCCATCGATGCGATGCGCGCCATTCATCTGTACAATCTTCAAAACACAGGCAACGATCCGAACGATTTTGAACATGGGCTCGGCTCTGTACGGTCGGATGGCACGGCTAAGCCGGCGTACATCGCCTTGTCCAATATGGCCCGCCAGTTGGTCAATGCCGATTATGTAGGGCAACTGGATCTGGGAACTGACAAGTACGGTTATGTGTACCGGAAGTACGACGGAAATATCGTAGTCGCGACATGGTCTGCGTCCGGCACGGCGACGGTGCAAATACCGATGCTCTCCGCGCCAGAGGCGCAATACGATATGTACGGCGTTGAGCTCACTCCCGTATGGTCTGCAGGCATGCTGAACATTGCGTTGAACGGCAGTCCGATCTATACGGTGCTCGGCAATAGCAATGGCATGCCTTTATTGCTGGAAGCGGCACGGCAGTTCCGCGAGGAGAAGGCGGCGATTATCCAAAGTCAGCTTGCGGAGATTGCCGAACTGCTCGTCCGCTCGGAGCTGGAGGCTGCCTTTGCGGATGTGGACGAGGCAGCGGAGACGATGCTCGGAATGTCGGTTGTCGATGCCGGAATTGCGGCAGACGGGCTTGAAGACGCTCTTGACGCGTTGTATGCGCTGGCCGCCGATCTGAGCGATGCCATGGGGGAGGAGAACGTGGAGCGCGAGCTGGCCTATGCGCTTGCGGAAAGTATGCATTATTACGCTTATGGATTAGCCAAGCCGCAAGCGGCATTGCTGAGGGTCGCGGGCGCTGTGAGCGTTCCGTCGCTTACCGAGACGGGAGCGGAAGTGGCGGCAGCTGCATCTGCAGTGAATACGGCAGCGGGGGCGCTCGGTCAACTGACGGTCCCGGAGCGGATGCTGAGATGGGCTGAACGGTTCTACCGGCATGCGGAAGATAGCGCAGTCGTTAAGCCGGAGATGGCCAGAGTATTCAGCGCATTGGCCGTGCATACGGCAGGCATGGCCGAAGGCTTTGCAGCGCAGGATGAGCCGTTTGCTCGCTTTACGGTGCTCGACGTCTTCCCGAAGCTGAGCCAGGGTATGAGCGGTTCGACGCGGTCGTTGACCGTTCTGCTCGATAACGGCTACGATAGCGTGCTGAACGCTACGATAGAGCTCGAGTATCCTGCGGTCTGGGGGCTCAGTACCGTTTCTTCGTCGGCAACCGTTGCCGTCGGGGATACGTGGCAAGGAGCTGTTAACGTTACAGTGCCTGTAGGGGTAGCTCCCGGCTCCTATACGGTCATCATTCGGGCGAAGAAAGGGTCTGAAGAAATTCGAAGCCAAGAGGTACTGGTGGAGGTTACATCTGTTTGAACGGCTGCAGTTCGCTTAGCGAGTCACAATTGCGAAGGAAAAGGTTAGATCGGCGAATTCCGTCCTGCTGCCCCGGTTGCTTACAATAAGGTTGCACGGACAAGGCAGCAGGAACGAGCGAGCCGTAGCAGATGCGGGAGGGAATTATTCGTGGGAAAACGACAAATTGGCATCGGAATGGTCGGCTACAAGTTTATGGGCAAGACGCACAGCCATGCTTACAGGGATTTGCCGTTTTATTTCGATCTGGATGTGGAACCGGTCATGAGGGCGATCGCCGGAAGAGACGAAGCCGGTGTTCGGTCGGCGGCTAGCAAGTATGGATGGGCTTCTTATGAAACCGATTGGCGCAAGCTGATCGAACGGGATGATATCGACTTGATCGATATTGGCACTCCCAACAATACGCACGCGGAAATCGCCATTGCCGCCGCCTGCGCCGGCAAGCACATCATCTGCGAGAAGCCGCTCGCGATGACGAGCGAGCAGGCGAAGCAGATGCTCGATGCGGCGCAAGGGGCTGGCGTAATCCATATGATCTGCCACAATTACCGCTATGTTCCGGCGGTCAGGTATATTAAACAACTGATCAGTCAGGGCGTTTTAGGCCAAATCTATCATATCCGTGCGGTTTATTTGCAGGATTGGATTATGGACCCCGAATTTCCGCTTGTCTGGCGACTGCGCAAGGAAGTATGCGGTTCGGGCACGCACGGCGATCTGATGGCCCACTCCATCGACTTGGCGCGCTATCTGGTCGGCGAGATCACCGAGGTGTCTGGCGTTATGGAAACCTTCATCAAGGAGCGTCCGTTAGGCGAGATGAGCGGCGGGCTGAACGCGAAGCTGGACTCTGCGCAGAGAGGACAAGTGGACGTGGACGATGCGGTCGCCTTCCTGGGCAAGTTCGACAATGGCGCTCTCGGCGTATTCGAGGCGTCGCGATTCGCGAAGGGCAACCGCAACGGCAACAAATTCGAGATAAACGGCTCCAAAGGCTCGGTGCGCTGGGATATGGAAAATATGAATCATTTCGAATTGTACCTTGAGGACGACCAGCCGGGACAGCAGGGCTTTCGTACGATCAGCTGCACGGAAGGCGTTCATCCGTTCATGGAGGCGTATTGGCCTGCCGGTCATATTATCGGCTACGAGCACACCTTTATCAACACCGCACATGCGCTAATGCAAGGGATCGCCACGAATACGAATCCGCAGCCCAGCTTCGAGGATGGCTATCGCAACCAACTGGTGCTTGACGCCGTCGAGCAGTCGGCCCAATCACGCAAATGGATCAAAGTTCAGCCTTCCGGATCGGCTTCGGACAAGGCGGCAGAAGACGTCGCCTACAAGATGAAGGAGGAGTAAAGCGATGAAATTGGGTGTTTTCGCTGTATTATTCGCCAACAAACCGTTGGAGGAAGCCTTGGACCTGGTTGTCTCCCATGGGCTGGAGACAGTAGAGATCGGCACCGGCGGGTATCCGGGCAATGCGCACTGCAACCCAGCAGAGCTGTTGAACGACAAAGGAAAGCGCGACGCGTTCCGCAAGTTGTTCGAAGACCGTGGGCTGGAAATCAGCGCGTTCAGCTGTCACGGCAACCCGCTGCATCCGCAGAAGGAGATTGCGAGGGAGCACCACGAACAGTTTGTGCAATCGTTAGAGCTGGCTGAGCAACTTGATGTACCGGTCGTTATCGGGTTTTCCGGCTGTCCAGGCGACCATGAGGGGGCGAAGTACCCAAATTGGCCTGTGGCGCCTTGGCCGAACGATTACCAGGACATCCTGGAATGGCAGTGGTCCGAGAAAGTTATCCCTTACTGGAGAGAAACCGGAAAGATCGCCGCGCAACGCGGCAGGAAAATAGCGCTTGAGCTGCACGGCGGCTTCTCCGCGCATACTCCGGGCACCTTGCTTCGACTGCGCGAGGCTGTAGGCGAGACGATCGGCGCGAACTTCGATCCTAGCCATATGTGGTGGCAGGGCATTGACCCGGTGCAGGCGATCCGTGTATTGGGCAGGGAAAGCGCAATTTATCACTTTCATGCCAAGGATACATCGATTGATCCGGTTAATGTTCATAAGCATGGCGTGACCGATATGCAGTCCTACTCTTTGATGCTGGACCGGGCATGGCAATTCCGAACCGTAGGCTTTGGACATAGCTTACACGATTGGGCTGAGATGATGAGCGCGCTTCGCCTTGTGGGCTATGACGGAGCTATCAGCATCGAGCACGAAGACGGCTTGATGTCCGTTGAGGAGGGCTTCTCCAAAGCTGTCGGCAACCTGAAATCGGTTATTATACGCGAGCCGTTAGGCGAGATTTGGTGGATCTAAAAAAAGAGTACAACAACGGGGAGGAACACGGAATGACAGCATTTCGATATTCAGTAGGACCGTGGAACGTACATGAGGGCGCGGACGCATTTGGCCCGGAAGTGCGGAGCTCGATTACCTTCGAGAAGAAGGTCGAGAGGTTCAAGGAGATTGGTTTTTCGGCAATTCAATTCCACGACGACGACGCAGTTCCGGATATGAACGGGTTGTCGGAGAGCCAGATCAAGCAGCGAGCGCGAGACCTGAAAGGGTACCTGGACGGGCAGGGCTTGGCTGCAGAGTTCGTCGCTCCCCGGTTGTGGATGGACGAGCGGACGATTGACGGCGGATTGACGTCGAATAACAAGGAGGATCGGGAATTTGCCCTGTGGAGGTGCTACCGTTCCATCGATATAGCCAAGGAGCTCGGCACGAATTACGTTGTGCTCTGGCTTGCCAGAGAAGGGACCTTATGCTACGAAAGCAAAGATGCTGTCCAGGGCATTACGGCGATCCGAGACAGCATCAATGCGATGCTCTCCTATGACCCTTCTATTAAAATAATGATTGAGCCAAAGCCGAACGAGCCGATCGATCGCAGCTATATTCCGACGACGGGTCATGTTCTGGGCCTGGGTGCGACAACGTCCGACCCGAACCGCGTAGGCGCGCTGCTCGAATCCGCTCATGCCGTTCTTGCAGGGCTTGATCCGACGTACGAGCTGGCGTATTGTCTGGCGCAGAACAAGCTGTGGGGGGTACACCTGAATGACCAGAATGGGATGAAATACGACCAAGACAAAACCTTCGGCGTGGAAAATTTGCGACAGGCATTCAATCAAGTGAAAATATTAAGCGATTACGGCTATGGCAAGAACGGGGAATATGTCGGCCTCGATGTCAAGGCGATGCGTACGCAGTCGCTGGAGGATAGCTTCAGACATTTGGAGAACAGTTTGCGAATCGTGAAGCTGCTGGAGAAGAAGGTCGCTCGCTTCGATCGGGGGTATCAGCTGAAATGCCAGCAAGAGCGCAATTATGAGGCGCTGGAGATGTACGTAATCGAGCTGCTGCTCGGCAATTAAGCAAAAGAAGAAACGGTGGCGCATGTAAATGCGTTCATCGTTTCTATCTGTGTATAATGATGCTATCAGGTGCGGCATTCCGCACGGCCATAGAGGAGGTCGGGTTACAGGAATGAAGCTCCTGCTGGATTCGTCGATATCGCGTAAGCTGCTGGGCAGCTTTTTTTTAATCCTCATACCGATCGTTGCCATCAATCTGTATATGAATCAATACAGCCTGAAGGAGCTCAAGAGCAAGGTCAATGATTCTTACGGACAGTCGCTGCTGCTCTTGTCCACACAGTTCGAGTCCGGGTTGAGGAAGTATGAATCCCTTGCCTACGCGCTAAGCGTGGACGACGACATTATTGCCATGAATCAGGCGCCAGATAAGATGGAGGTGATTTGGCAATACGGCGACCTGTTGAAGCAATTGAAATTTTTTGCAAATACGAACGAACTGGAAGGCGAAATTGTTGTTGTTGCGCCAGCGAAAAAAAGAATGTTCACCTCCTCGGGGTTTGTATGGGATTTAAATCAGTATCCTTATGTGATGGAAGGGCATCGGCAGAGAGAGGCGAACAGCGGCTGGTATTTCGGAATTCGGAAGCAGCCGGTCTTCGAGGAGAAGACAACTTTGTCATTTTCCCGAATTAATGAGGGCGTGTACGTTGCCGTCGATATTCCGCTCGGCCATGTCGAACGCCTCTTGTCCCATCTTGCGAGCGGCAAAGAGATGGATATCGTGCTTCTGGGCAAAGACGATCCTATCGTCATTAGCACTCGCGGAGCGATGCCGGCGGAGGAAGAGCAAGAATTGCGAGGAAGGATCGAAGAGCAGAATCAGGCAAGCGGCGACTTTTCGATGAACCTGAACGGTGAACAGCATCGGGTGATCTATGCTTCATCCGAGCATTCCGGTCTCACGATCGGGATCTACTTCCCGGAGAAGAAATTCATGGCGCCGATCCTGCAGCTGCGGAACTGGATGTATGGCATAGCAGCGGGCATAGTCATTCTGATGCTGATCTATACGTGGATGTCTTATAGAGGCATACTAGCGCCGATCAATCAGCTTGTAGGCGCCATGCGAACAGCGAGTATGGGACAATTCAATGTGGAAATTCCCGTCCGCGGAAAGAACGAATTTACGTTTATGTTTATCCAATTCAACCGGATGGTCAGCAAAATAAATGCATTGATTAACGAGGTTTACTTGGCCAAGCTGAAGCAGCAGCAGGTACAGCTCAAGCTGCTGCAGTCTCAGATAAACCCCCATTTTTTGTACAACTCCTTGAATATGATTTACCAGATGGCGATGGGAAACAACAACGAGGGTGCGGCGAGCATGTCGCTCTATTTGAGTAAATACTTCCGTTACGCAACGAAGACGAATCGAGATTTGGTTACGCTGCAGTCGGAATTGGACAATATACGCAATTATATCGAAATACAGAAAATCCAGTACGACAACAAGATTATCGATCGGATTGACGTGCCGGAGGAATTGCTGTCGGTAGCCGTGCCGCGCTTGTCCGTGCAGCCGATCGTCGAGAATGCGATCGTACATGGGATCGAGCAGGACGAAGGCGGATCTAACCGCCTGTGGATTACCGCCCGCAAGGATGAGAATTCGATTACGCTGACGATCGAGAATGACGGCATCGATATCGATCCCGCCGAGTTGGAGACAATCTGCGCGAGCTTGGACAACTTCAATGAAGAGGGCAGCGGCGATGGCCTGAACAATACGCATTGGCGCCTCAGACTGCGTTACGGCGAGGAAGCGGGTCTGGCGATTGCCGCCCGCGAGGGTGGCGGCGCGCGCGTCACGTTGACATTGCCCCTGCAAGCACAGACCAGGGAGGAGACGCACCATGTATAACTTACTGATTGTCGACGATATGCAGAAGGTGGTTCATGGCATTGCCTATGACATTCCATGGGGCGATACCGGGATTTCCGAAGTGTACAAGGCTTACTCGGCCAAGCAAGCTCTGTCCGTCATGGAGAGCCGGCGGATCGATGTCGTAATTACCGATATTCGAATGCCCGGCATGAGCGGACTCGATTTCATACGCGAAATCAAGGCGAGATGGCGGCTCTGCCGGGTGATCATCTTCTCCGGCTATGATGAGTTCGAATATGCCCAGCAGGCGATCGGCATGGGCGTTCACAGCTTCCTGACAAAGCCGGTGCCGTACGACCAACTGACGGAAACGGTCGCGGGCGCGTTGAGCGAGCTGCGCAACGAGCTGGAGCAATCGGACATTATCGAGGCCGCACACCGCCAGATCAGGGATACGCTTCCGATTCGCAAGGAACACTTGCTGCGGCGAGCAGTCGTAAACGGCAGATTCGAGCTGATTGCCCGGGAAGATATGCAGCAGCGATATGCCTTGCGACTGGACAGCGGCATGCCGTTCCTCGTTCTGCTCCTGCAATGCGATGAATGGCTCGGCAGTCCGGATCTGGCCGAGCAGGAATTGAATGAGGTCGCGTTCCGCTACATAGCCATGGACATTCTATGCCCTTCCGAACAGCTCGTGGAATGCTTTGCCGATTACGAGGGCAATCTGGTTATCATCGCGCAGAGAAGCACGAGGGAGGAACTGAAAGAATTGCTGCGAACGATTAAGGGCGTAGCCGAACTGCTGCAGCATACGGTAGAGCGGAAGCTGCAAGGCGTTGTATCCCTGTTCTACAATGCGCCAACTTCCCGGCTCGAGGATTTACCGAGGGAGTATGCGAAGCTGAAAGCCTTGTCCACCCGCAGGCTTGCCCTTCCGCAGGGAATAATTACGGGCATCGAATTCGATGAGAGGCAACATCCTGAAGCCACTGACAACCGCAGTGAGAGCCACCTGCCGGACCTGCAGGATTACGCGAGCTGGGAGCTGCGATTTCGTCAAGGTCCCGAGCAATTGCATGTCGCGTTGTCGGAGTTGTTCCGGCATGTCGATCCGGCAAGACCTGGCGCTTATGAGCAGGTGCTCGGTATTTATCACATGGTCTCCTACGTCATTATCCGAGACAGTCTGTCGCGTCGTATTCCCGTATCGGATTGGGCGGGCGAAGACTCGGGATCGCTGCAGGGCATCGATACATGTCGGCCGATCGGACAGGTGCGGGAACAACTATTACGCGTCGCAGAGAAGTATTACGCCTATGTGCGCGCGCATGAAAGAGGGCAGGTCAACCAACTGGTGCAAGGAGCCGTTGCATATATATATCAGAACTATCATCAAGACATCTCTGTCAGTGATATTGCCGGCATGCTGTACCTGCATCCCAACTACCTGTCCCGGTTATTCAAGAAGAAGACCGGGCAATCGATATCCGATTTTATTATCCGATTGCGGATTGAGCGGGCGAAGACGCTGCTGGCGCAAGAAGGCAAGAGGGTATACGAAGTGGCCCATGAGGTCGGGTACGAAAGCGTACCTCACTTTCAAACGATTTTCCGCAAATGGACGGGAGTCAGCCCTAAAGAATACCAGAGCCGATTGGAGGTACGAACGGTATAGGCGATTTGCTGCCCTTCGGATCATGTTCCGAGCACTCAGGAATGAGGGGCAACCGAAAGGTCCTCAAACCGTCGATCACAAACGAACCGAAGAAAAAGGCGGTAGGAAATATGTTCAAATATGCCCGATTACCGATGTCGATATTCGTCAAGCTTCTGCTGACGCTTCTGCTGATCGTAGTTCCGATGTACGCATTGAGTCTGTTTATGAACTATTCCGGCACCGTTACGATCAAGGAAGAAATATCGAAATCTACCATGCAGCGCGTGCAATTTTATATGAACTTGCTGGAGATGGAATTCGGCAGACTTCTCCGCTTGCAGCAGGAATACATCAACGACGAGGATCTCGGAAAGCTGGCAGTCGCCTCCGAAGCGATGACCGATATCGAGCGAATGGATGCCAAGCTCCACCTGGAACGACAGCTAGTGTTGTTGCGGGATTCAAGTCCTTATGTACGCAACGCGAGTCTCCTGATCCCCGACATCAACCGGACGTTGTCGAGCAATCAGGCGATCAGCACGTTGTCGCAGCGGGATTTCGAAGCGCTCTCCGTATCCTCTAGCCGCCATGAGTCGCCGTTCATCGTGAATAACGGACGACTGTTCATCAGTGTGCCCTATCCCGATCCGGTTGTATTGCCGCCTGAAGGCAAGCCGATTTTTATCGTTGCGGTAGAGATCGATCGGTATGAAATCCAGCAGGTACTCAAGCAAATTCCCGGGCATTCGGGAAGCGGTGCGATACTGATCGACAACCAGTCCCGCTGGGAGATTGCGGGGTTATCCGCAGATGAGGATATGCCCGATTGGATTGCGGGTGAGGATTTGTCGTCCGACATTCATTCTATGCAGCTAGGCGGTCGTACCTATATGGTCACTGCGGAAACTTCGGACAGTCTCGGAGCGTCGTTAATTACTTATTTGCCCGAAAATGTCGTGCTGGGTCCGCTCGATAAATACAGGCGCGGATTGTGGCTGTTATCCGCCGTTTCCCTGCTCATTATCATTGTCTCATCTTCGCTGATCTATCGCTTCATTCATCGGCCGCTGCTGGCGCTCGTACGAGCTTTCAAGAAAGCCGAAATCGGCAATTTGACTCCGATTGAGCATTACCGCTTCCGCGATGAATTCTCCTATTTGTTCCACCAGTACAATGCCATGGTCGAGCAGTTGAAAGTGCTGATCCACGAAGTGTACGAGCAGAAATACCGCGCTCGGCTGTCTGAGCTAAGGCAACTGCAATCGCAGATTAATCCTCATTTTCTGTACAATAGCTTATTCAGTGTGTATCGTATGGCGAAGTCGCAGGATTGGGACAATGTCGTTCGTTTTACGCGGTATCTCGGCGAATACTTCCGCTTTATTACCCGCGACGCCAGTCATGAGGTCGAATTGGAGACAGAAGTGAAATTCGCGAGAACCTATACCGAAATTCAAGGGATACGCTTCGCCCACCGGATTCAGACGAGCATTGAGCCATTGCCCGAATCCATACACGGCTACATCGTTCCTCGCCTCATCTTGCAGCCGCTGATTGAGAACGCTTATGATTACGGCCTTGAAAACAAGAAAGCGGACGGAATCATCCGAATTCGGTTTGACGTATCGGAGCAGCATGCTGTCATCTCGATAGAGGATAACGGCGAGGAACTGACGGATAACAGACTAGAGGAGATGCAGCGAATGATTGCATCTGTCCGCGAGCCGACCGAAAGCACTGGACTCTACAACGTCCACCGCAGAATTCAAGTCAAGTTTGGAGATAGCAGCGGCTTGCGCTTGTCACGCAGTGAATTGGGCGGCTTGCTGGCGGAGATCGTGATGCCGATGAAGTTGCCGCTGCATAGGAACGAAGGTTAAGGGGATGAATGAATGTACCGTATACTGATCGTGGATGACGAGCCTGTCATTGTCAATGGATTGTATGAAATATTCATGGAGGTCGAGCACCTTGATCTGGACGTATGCACAGCCTATTCCGGAGACAAGGCGCTGGAATGGCTTCAGCGCGCCAAAATCGACGTCGTGCTGACCGATATTCGCATGCCGGGCATGAGCGGGCTGGAATTGCAACGAGCGATATCCGAGCAATGGCCGGAATGTAAAGTGATTTTTCTTACCGGGTATGACAATTTCGAGTATATTCAATCGGCCATGCGTCATTCCGGCGTGGATTACATTCTGAAAACCGAGGATGACGAGGTCATTCTCGAAAGTGTGGATAAAGCGATAGCCGCGATCGCGGAGCAAAGACGCGCGACCGATGCGCTTCAGAAAGCGAAGCGTCAGCTTCAACTGGCTGTTCCTGCGCTGCAGCGCGATTATTTGCTCAGGTTGTGCGAGGGAACATTGTCGCACGCGACTCGATTGCCTGAGCCGGACAAGCTGGCGGATCTCGGAATCTCCTTGCGGTACGATGCTCCGATACTGCCGATTGCAGGGCGCATCGATCGGAGCGGCGAAATGACGGCTGCAGACAGCGCGTTGCTTAGCTATGCGCTGCACAATATCGCCGAGGAGCTGCTGTCGCCGTGCATTGTGCAATCTGTGGCGATCGACGCGGCAAGATTTCTGTGGCTGGTTCAGCCTGGAGCAGATGCGCCGGGTGGAGAACGATGGGGGGAGCGGATCGTGAAGTTCGTCCACGGCACACTGGAGACGGTACAAGGGAAAAGCAAGGAATTGCTGAAGCTGCCCGTATCGTTGGCCGCATGGAGCGAGGCCGTTCCGTGGAATCGGCTGGCGGAAGCCTCCGACCATTTGCGGCGCATGCTGGGGATCGGATTAGGATACGAGCAGGAAATGCTGCTGCTCGGCGGTGCAACCAATTTAGGCGAGGAAGTCGCTCTTTCCGGGGAATCCAAGGCGGAAGAACAATCGATTCGCGGAATGCTGAAGCGCTTCTCCGAAGCGGAGGCGTTAATGGAAAACGGACAGCGCGCTGAATTGATCCGGTTGATTGAAGAGGTTCGCGACCGGCTCGAGCAAATTGGTTACAAGCCTACTTTATTTATTGAAGCGTATTATTCGATCGCCTTGCCGCTGATCAGGCAATTTAGTAAATGGACTTCGACAAACGATCGTACGACCGTTACCAAGCTGGAAATACTGAGCGATGCGCGCGGACATGCGACGCCGCGGGAAGGGATCGCTTATTTGCGCCATGCAGCCGACGAGGCGTTCGAGTTGCGCATAAGCGCGCAGGACGAAAGAACAAGCCAGGTGGTCACGACTCTCCATCAATACATTGAGGCGAACCTGCATGGCGATTTATCGCTGACGGCTTTGTCCGAACTCGTATATTTGAATCCCTATTACTTATCCCGGCTTTATAAGCAAATCACTGGTCGTGCGCTGACGGATCATATCTCTCGGGTGCGCGTCGCCAAAGCGAAGCAGCTGTTGACCGAAACGTTCCTGAAGGTGCATGAAGTCGCCCAGCAGGTCGGCTTCGACTCCTCCGCTTATTTTGCGCGACTATTCAAGCAAGCAACCGGTCTGACACCTCAAGAGTACCGGGACAGCGTCAATAGGTAATGTCACTCCGCACTCGCCGGCACAAATCGTATAAATCGGGCAAAGAATCTGCAAATGTTAGTATGTTCCTGACAGTGCGGCTGTTTATATAATTCATGATGTACCACAAATCAGAAGCTCAGGGAGGTTGCATCATGCTTGACACGCCTACTCAACAAGACAAGCAACAGAAACGTAAAATCAGGTTGCTGCCGTTTGCTCTAGCCGCCATGCTCGTATTCGTTACGGCATGCTCCGGCAAAGGTGCGGAAAAGGAAAGCGGCGCTTCACCGTCGGCAAGCGCAACAAATGGAAGCGGATCAAACCAGACTCAGGAAAATGCGGCGAGTCCGTTCGCCAAATACGATCCTCCGATCCAGGTGTCAACCGTTCGTATCGTCAACGATACGATCAAATACAAGGATGGCGAATCGATCGACAACAACATCTGGACGCAACTGTACAAGGATGAGCTGGGCATCGAGGTGAAGAACCTGTGGGTCGTCAACGACACCGGCGGACAAGGTGAACAGAAGCTGAACCTTTCCATCACCTCCGGCGATCTGCCGGATTTTATCCCCGTCAATGCTGTTCAGCTCAAGCAACTCGTCGATGCGGGAGCATTGATGGATCTTACTGATATTTACGAGAAATACGCAGCTCCGTTCACGAAGGAAATTACGGAGGGTGAAGGACCTCATATTTTGCAATCGGCTACATTTAACGGCAAGCTGATGGCGATTCCAAGCGTTGCGTCCGGGGAGACGGAATCTTCGATGATCTTTGTTCGCGAGGATTGGCGCGTGAAGCTGAATTTGCCGGAGCCGAAAACGATGGACGACGTATTGAAAATCGCGGAAAGCTTCACGAAAGAAGATCCGGACGAGAACGGCCAGGACGATACGGTCGGTCTGCTCTTGCATAAAAACCTGTACGGCTCCTTTGCAGGTCTGGACGGATTTTTCAATGGTTTCCACGCGTATCCAGGGCTTTGGATCGAGGATGCTTCCGGAAAGCTGACATATGGCTCCATTCAGCCGGAAGTTCGCGTCGCCTTGCAGGAGCTTCAGGACATGTACAAGACGAAGCAAATCGACCGAGAGTTCGGCGTTAAAGACGGAGGCAAAGCTTCGGAATTGACGACATCGGGCAAAAACGGGTTGTATTATGGACCGCTTTGGACGCCGATCTGGCCGGTTCAAGACAATCGCAACAACGATCCGAATGCAGAATGGAAAGCATATCCGATCGTGTCCGTGGACGGCGAGGCGGCCAGACCTCAGGTTGGTCCATCGGTAACGACGTACTACGCGGTCAGCAAGGATGCGAAAAATCCGGAAGCCTTAATTAAAATGCTGAACCTGTTTCCTGAAAAGGGCTATGGAGAAACAGCAGAGCCAGAAAAATATTTTAAAGCAGATGGTCTGGAGCTGTTCAAATACGCGCCGTTTGTGACGAGTCCGGCTATTCTGGATAGTTACGTCCGGATCGACGAGGCTTTGGCATCGGGAGATACGAGCAAGCTTAGCCCGGATGAGAAGGGCAACTATGAAATGATCGTTAAGTTCCGTGAGGGCGACAACTCGGCGTGGGCTTACGAGAAAATTTTCGTCGGAGGCGGTACGCTTGAGGTGGCCGACCGTTACAGGCAGCAAAGCATGCCGATGCACAGCAAGTTTTTCGGCGCGCCGACTAAGACAATGGCAAGTAAAAACTCGACGCTCGCCAAGATGGAGCTTGAAGTGTTCACGAAGATCATTATGGGCGATTCGATTGATAAGTTCGATAAGTTCGTTGAAGATTGGAAGCGACTTGGCGGAGACGAGATGATCAAGGAAGTCAATGAATGGGCGCAATCACGCTAAAAAAGAAAGCGCTGTAAAGGAACAAGACGCAGGGGAGGGGCGGCGTTAGCCGACCTTTCCCCCTTGCAGGTGAAGTTGCTTGACGAAAGGAAGCGGGTTGAATGAAAGCAGAAGGGAACCGCTGGAAGAAGGACTGGCCGCTTCACGCGATGATCGCGCCCGGGCTGGTTATTATTCTTATTTTCAGTTACGGCCCAATGATGGGCATTGTTATGGCTTTTCAAAATTTTGTGCCCGCATTGGGCTTCGCCAGGTCCGAATGGGTCGGATTCGGCAATTTCGAGTATGTCAGTCTGTTGCCTGACGTTCCCCAAGTAATCTGGAATACAGTATTTATTGCGCTAATGAAAATTATCGCCGGACTGTTGGTTCCCATCATCGTCTCTATCCTGCTCAACGAACTTAGGCGGGAATGGGTGAAGCGCGGGGTGCAGACACTGATTTATTTGCCGCACTTCATGTCCTGGATCATCCTCGGAGGCATCTTGATCGACATTTTGTCGATGAAAGGAATCGTAAATCAACTGCTTGGCGTTTTCGGTATCGAACCGATCTATTTTTTAGGAAGCAATGATTGGTTTCCGTTCGTCTTGGTCCTGTCCGACATCTGGAAGGAATTCGGATTCAGCACCATTGTCTATTTGGCCGCACTCACGAGCATTAATCCGACGCTGTATGAAGCGGCGGTTGTCGACGGAGCGAATCGCTGGAAGCAGACGCTTAACGTTACGCTTCCGGGCATGCTGCCGATCATCGTGCTGATGACGACGCTGAGTTTGGGCAACATTCTGAATGCCGGATTCGATCAAGTGTTTAACTTGTATAGTCCGCAAGTGTATGAAAGCGGAGATATTATCGATACATTCGTCTATCGGATCGGGATGATCGACTTCCAGTATGGGGTTGCAACGGCGGTCGGAATGTTTAAGTCAATTGTTTCTCTAGTGTTTATTTCCGTATCTTATTACTTGGCTTACCGTTTGGCCAATTACCGCATTTTCTAAGAAAGGGGAGAATTGGCCGTGGTACAGCCTATGACTTGGAGTAGACGTGTTTTTACCGTGTGCAATTATTTGTTGTTAATCTTGCTGTCGCTGTGTTGTCTATTTCCGCTCATACACGTACTGGCAGTTTCCTTCAGCTCCAGTTCGGCAGCCGGGGCAGGACTTGTTAAGTTTTGGCCTGTGGACTTTACGCTGGATTCCTACCGCTTCGTGTTGAACAAGCAGGAATTTATCAAGTCGTTAGGCATAACGCTGCAGCGCGTCGCGCTTGGCACAGCAATCAATATGGTGCTGACGATTATTGTCGCCTATCCGCTCTCCAAGGATTACCGCGCGTTTCGCTGGAGAACGTTTTATGCATGGGTGTTCGTATTTACAATCTTGTTCAACGGCGGGCTTATTCCTTGGTATATCACAATTAAGGAAATGGGGCTTCTGGATACGGTCTGGGCGCTAACAATTCCAAGCGCGATTCCAGTATTCAGCGTCATCCTGTTGTTGAATTTCTTCAGAGGACTTCCGAAGGAACTGGCTGAATCGTCATTTATCGATGGCGCCGGACACTGGACGACATTATGGCGTATCTATGTCCCGCTGTCGTTGCCTTCTCTTGCGACGATATCGCTCTTTGCTATGGTAAACCATTGGAACAGTTGGTTCGACGGACTCATCCTGATGAACTCTCCGGATCACTACCCGCTGCAAAGTTACCTGCAGACGGTTGTCATCAATCGCGATCTGAAGCTGGTCTCTACGTCCGATATTGAGCAATTGGCCGCGGTTTCCGACCGGACCGCGAAGGCTGCGCAAATTTTTCTCGGTGCATTGCCGATCTTGATCGTGTATCCGTTCTTGCAACGGTTCTTCATGAAGGGGATTGTCATGGGAAGCGTCAAGGAGTGAGTCATAGACAATGGAATGGGCAACTGCAACCAGCCGGCAGCACTGACAGGAGGAAGGTGGAGCTTCTATATGCATATGTTCGAGAGATTCCATAGAAGATTGCAGGAAAAGAACGATAATTACGGGGCGAAAGCGGTCACTTACGTGGCGATTGGGGACAGCGTTACTCAAGGCGCAGTTGAAGACGGAATCATTGAACATGAACAGGTCTATCATCAACTTCTGCGGTCAAGGATCTTCAAACGGTATCCGTCAACCATTGTCAATGTCATCAATTCAGGTGTTATCGGCGACACGGCTGTTGCCTCGAAATCAAGATGGCAGCGTGACGTTTTGAGCTATCAGCCTGATCTCGTCACGATCAAATTCGGTTTGAATGACGCGCATTCGGGCGAAGCAGGAATTGCGCCATACATTGAAGCAATCGAAGAACTGGTGGGACGTATACGGGAAGAGACGGAAAGCGATATTTTACTGCTTACGCCCAGCATGATGATGAAGAGGGACAACCCAGGTATTGCTCCGAATCATCGCATGCTTGTCCCGGACTTTATCCGTCTGTACCAGCAAGGAAACCTCTCCAGGTATGTTGAGGCTGTACGGAGCTTCGCCGCGAGAAATTCGCTTCCATTGCTGGACGTATATGCCATGTGGGAGGACATGGAGGCGCGCGGTATCGATATTCACGAGCGTCTGGGCAATGGCATCAATCATCCCGACAGGCTGTTCCATCACGAGCTAGCGGACAGGCTGGAGCAGATGCTGTTCTAGGCAGTTCGATGCCTCGTCAACGGAAGGTACTGAAGGACTACCGAGAAGGAGGTATTTCTCGTATGACAACTTCGATTGAGACATTACGAAACCAATTCGCATCCGACAGTCCGCCTAGCAGCTTGTATCCGCTCTTGTGGCTGCATGGCGCTCCTCAGGAAACGGAAGCGGAGATTAGACGCGAAATTCAGGCGATGAGCGACGCCGGCTGCGGGGGCTTCATCATTGAATCGCGACCGCATGCCGATTATCTGGGCGAAGGATGGTGGCATGACGTTGCCTTTTGTCTGAATGAAGCGCACAGGCGCGGCATGGAGGTGTGGATATTCGATGAGGAGTTCTTTCCTTCCGGAATTGCCGGAGGCAAAGTGCTGCAGAATATGCCTGCCTACCGCATGCAAGTGCTGACGAGAAAACGGATGGAATGGAGCACTGATCAAGAAGCGAATGATGAAATTGACTTCGGATTTGACGAAGTGCTGAAAGTGATCTGTATTCGCGAGGGAACGGATGAAGCGGTTATTCTGACTGAGCCGGACTTGCTAGGGGCATGGATGAACGATCTAAGAGAATCGGCTGAAGGTGTCTTGGAACGGTGGAGCATTCAATTGATTGGGCTTATGCCCTCCTGGGATGGTCGGATGTTCGATAAAATGGTCGATTATCTATGTCCTGAAGTGACAGATTGCTTTATATCTTTAACCTACGAAGAGACTAAGTCGCGCTTTCCGGAATACTGGGGAACGACGATAAAAGGCTTCTTCGGAGACGAAACGAGCTTCGAAAATATCGGTTCCTATGACGTCCTATTCGGAGAAGAGACGCCGTGCTTTCCTTGGTCGCGCTCGCTGAGGCAAGCCTTCGTGGCAGCGAAGGGTTACGACCTGGTCGATTGCTTGGAGTTGCTGTGGCAGGATGACGCGCATCGTTCATCCATTGTGCGAGTCGACTTCATGGACGTTATGACGACACTGTTCGCAGATAACTTTTTTGGCCGCATTCAACGCTGGTGTCACAGCAATGGCGTTCAATATATCGGACATATCGTCGAAGACAATCATGCGCATATGCATCACGGCTACGGGGTCGGCCATTTCTTTCGGACGACCAAGCATTTCGACATGGGCGGATATGATCTCGTGCTGCGGCAGATGGATTCGGAGCAAAAGCGATCTGCCGACGAGGAGCGCTTTCCCCGGTTCAAGCACTATCGAGAGGAGCCCTACCCGGACTTCTACCATTATACGTTGGCTAAACTGGCGCAGTCCGCAGCCCATCTCGAGGTTGGGACAAGCCTGGTCATGTGTGAAAATTTCGGTGCATATGGTTGGGATCTCGGACTGCGCGAAATGAAGTGGATAACTGACTGGATGACGGCGCGAGGTACGAACTGGTATGTGCCGCATGCGTTCTCTCCAATTTTTCCTGATCCGGATTGTCCGCCTCATTTCTACGCCGGAGGCAGGAACCCGCAATGGCCATACTTTCGGCAATGGGGAAATTATGCGAACCGCTCCTGCTTGCTGCTGCGCGAAGCAGACCATGTCGCGTCGCTTGCTGTCCTGTATCCTGCCGAATCGCATTGGGCGGGTGACCAAGATCTATTGGATGGCGTATGTAAGAAGCTGATGCAGCATCAGTATGATTTTGATATTCTGTCCATGGATCTGTTTGCCGATGAGCAACGGTGCACGATTGATGCCGGAGCGCTGAATATTCGCGGAGAGCGATTCGAGGCTATCTTACTGCCGGGCATCCAATCGCTACCTTCCGTCGTCCGGGAGCGGCTAAAGGTTTTCGTCGAAGCGGGAGGCAGGGTCATCTCCGTCGGCTGCGCGGCAGTAGAGGGCGGGGAAGCTGTCGAATTGCCCAAAATTGCGGATTATTTGCTGGAATCGCTGACACCCGGGATCGTATTAACCCGATCTTATCCGGAACTGCGCTTCTGCCACTACAGGAAAGCTGACTGCGACATCTTTTTCCTGAACAATGAAAGTATGAGCGAAGTGTTTGAGGATTTGGTCGGCTTTCCCGTAGGCGGAGTGCCCGAACGATGGTCGCCGATGACTGGCGCAACTGAGAAGCTGCCGCTATTCGACCGGTCTGAGGGCCGGGTTGATGTGCCTGTCCGCCTTGAACCGTACGAAGCTTATTTTTATGTCTTTCAACCGGAAACAGTCGAGGATGCAGGCGCCTTGACGACGCGAGACGTTCTTCCGGAAGATTGGCATCGGGTCGGACGGGCAGGAGATGGAAGCATATATAGAAGAATTCCGATTTCAACGCGTACGATCGAGCATTGGCGCGCAGTTCAAATCGATACGCCGTTGTCGTATGAAACGGTTGCACCGCCCGAAGCAATTCCCGGAATCGGCGACTGGAATGGAATCCGTGAAATGGACAAGTTCTCCGGCAGCGTTGTATATGAAACAATGATAGATGTTGAATCCTCCGCTGATGATCATCTTCTGGATCTCGGAGAAGTCGGAGAAATTGCTTCCGTTGAAGTAAACGGCCATCAGCTGATGCCCCGGTTTTGCCCTCCTTACCGATGGGAGCTGAGAGCGGAACTGCTGAAGCCGCGGGGCAATATCCTTCGCGTCACCGTGACCAATACTTTAGGCTCCTACTTTACCAATAATTATTACCAGAGAGATATTCCGGCACCAGCCGGTCTGATCGGTCCCGTGACAGTAGCGGCTAGCCGGAGATCAGGCATGTGACCCTGCTCCGAGATAAGCAGACAGATAGATCTAATCTCGGATTTGAGAAAAGCCGCTTTCGGCGACGTTGGCAGACGTTGTCGGAAGCGGCTTTATTCAATTGCAGGAAGTGAAAGGGGATGAAAGAGGACAAAAAAACGCCCCTCCAGCTGTTAGCCAATGTCTAACAATTGGAATGCAGTTTAGTGCGGACAGTTTTGAATACGGAAATTTTTCATATATAATAACTTGAACCGAAGTTTTGTTAGGCTGCCAATGGCTACTAAAAATATAATTAATTGAGGGAAGCGTATGAATTTTTTGCGGGAGTTTTTTGCCAACAGTATAGTACGAAGAATCCTGTTTCTTTTACTTGTCGTTTTGTTGCTGTACAGCTTAAGAGACATGCTCAATTTACTGTTGCTGCTGTTTCTTGTTACCTTCGTCATGGGACGCCTGGAGGGCTTCATTACGAGGAAAATTTCCAAGTTGTTTCCTATATCGCCTAATGTCGTTAATACGATATTGTATGCCGCATTAATATTTGGACTCGTATATGGAATTGTAAATTATATTCCAAAGCTTATTAGTCAGATTTCCGATTTATATTTTTCCATTATTAAATTCATAAATACACCTCAATCGGATGAAATGGCTGAGCTGGTCTCCACCACGCTTGGCAAGCTGGAATTAGAGCAATACGGGGGCCATGCATTAAGTTATATTTTGAAGATTGGCAAATGGGCAGAGGTTATTGTATTTGTTATCGTATTGAGCTACTTCTACTTAATCCAGAAGCATACCGTCAATAATTTTACGGAAAAGTTGAGCAAAAGCAAAATCAGTTGGGCTTACAATGAGTTTAAATACTTCGGCCAAAAATTCACCTCTTCCTTCGGAAAAGTGATTGAGGTTCAACTGATGATTGCCGTATTCAACACGGTTCTAACGATTGTCGGGCTGTGGATTATGGGCTATCCGTATTTGTTTGCTCTAATGATTATGGTATTTTTACTGAGCCTTGTGCCGGTAGTCGGCGTGATTATTTCCTTCATTCCGATCAGTATTATCGGTTACCAAATAGGCGGTACCTCAACGGTTATTTGGGCGATTGTCATGATTTTGCTTATTCACGCAGTGGAGACCTACTTCTTAAATCCTAAGTTGTACGCTCATAAAACAAAGCTGCCGATGTTCTACACCTTTATTATTCTTATTTTCTCCCAGCATTTTATGGGGATCTGGGGGCTTATTATCGGGATTCCGATCTTTATGTTCCTGCTTGATATTTTTGAAGTTGATCAAAGCAACGGTGAAGTATCAAAAAAGGAAGCGGCACAGCTTCCGGGAGAAAGCTCAAGCTCCAAGTAGCATATGTCCCGATACCTTAGTGCAGTGCTGGATCAGGGAACCTCTGCATTGGATGAAAGCAGTGACAACGCATCAGGAAACGCCGGTTTGAACTGCGTAATGAAGCGAGTGGAATAGACCTTTTGTACGATAAATCGTACAGGAAGCAGCGTGTGCGGTAAGAAGTCGGCGGTTTTGTACGATATTTCGAGCAATAATCGGAATCCGAGGCCAAAAGTCTTTACCATTGTACGAAAAACCGTACAAATCCTGCAATTGGAAAAGTTAGGGTTGCCAAATTGTCCAGATCCGGCATACAATAACGTCACAGGTAATGCGTAGTGGCGAAGCACGCCCCGTTATTCCTTCCGTTATGGAGGGAAAACGGGGCTTTTCTATTTTGATAATCAATGAACCAGGGGGGAGTAATGTTGAGCTTTGAAGTTGAGCATGAAAAGTGGATACAGAAGCATTTATCCAAGCGCCATGGCGAGCGGAAAGATGCGCTTAGAAGAGGACACGGATTTGGAAACCAGTTGTTTGTGGAAAAAATCTGGTGGTTGCTTATGGGACATTTTAATGGTTTGCATCCGGAATACGAGGTTGGAGATTGGCGAGGGAGATCTTACTTTGTAGATTTAATGTGGGTCGTAGGCGGACAATATTTTGTTTTCGAGATTATGGATTATGGCACGCATGGCACAGATCGGACCAAGTATCGTATGGACTTGAATCGCGCTCTGTTTTTGCAATCGCAAGGATTTCATTATATCGAGATTTCTTTGGATGAATTGAAGGAGAATCCGAAATTTGTATTGGCCATGCTACGAAGTATATTGGCGCCTTATTTAGCAGCAGCTGCTGTGCAGGGAAGAGATACGAATAATTACGGCAAAATAGAGCGACAACTGATGCGCCTAGCTATTCGTCACCAGCGAGCGGTTCTTCCTTCGAAAGCTGTGCGAGAGCTCGAATTAACTAAGGAAACCGTCATCAAGTATTGCCGCAGTCTTGTAGATAAAGGGAAGTTTCGGGCGATACCGTCAGGAACCTCAGGTAAAATTTATCGATACGAATATTTGGGTTCAATACAGAGTCCGGACTTGGTTTAGGGTAGCGTGATTGATTTTGTACTGAATGTCGTACAAAAGATCGGATAAAGCGAGTGTCTTGAGCTTTTTTGTGCGATAAATCGTACAGGAAGCAGCGTTCGGGGGGAGAAGTCGCCGGTTTTGTACGATATTTCGACCAATAATCGGAATCACGGAGTTCAACACTACTACTGAATTACGACTTTCGGATAGTATCGTCACCCTTCCCGACAATGATATCGTAATATTGATCATGACCGGGAAGGGTGAGAGACTTGCGGAGAGTGAGATTCAATAAAGTTATCCTCTGGGCGTCTATTTTCCTGATGCTGTTCAGCATGTTCCCACCATATGTTGCCGAAGCTGCCGTAAACGACAGCCAGGGTAAAGTTCAAACTGTTGCGTTCAAGGATATTCAGTCTCATTGGGCGTACAAGGATATTATGGAGCTTGCGGCCCAGAACATGGTATCGGGCTTCGAGGATGGAACTTTTCGGCCGAATGGCGATGTAACGCGGGAACAGTTTCTGAAAATACTCGTTGATTTAAGAAAACTTCCGACGGGTTCCAGAGATGTTCCTTTTCGCGATATAGAGCAGAAACGTTGGTCTGCCCCCTACATCGCTGCGGGAGTAAAGCAGGGCATTCTGATCGTCGAGGAATTCTCGGACGGCTTCAAGCCGAGCCTGCCGATTACGCGTAGCGAGATGGCGATCTGGATTGTGAGAGCGCTTCAGCTTGCGCCGCAGACGGAAGAGAAGATGCTCGGCGAGTTGAAGGACCAGGGAGAGCTCAAGAGCCATCGCGACCTGATCGAAGCCGCGCTGCGAACGGGAATTATTAGAGGCTACCCGGATGGCACGTTCAAAGGCGGTAACAAATCTACGCGGGCGGAAGCGGCGACTATGGCTGTGCGCGCGCTTCATTATTCACCGGATCAACCGTCATCGCCATCCTCATCTTCGAACTCGGGAGATACGCGTAAAATCGTCGAATATTTGCCGGAAGTGAAGATGAGCAAAAGCAAAAAGTATGCGAGAAAAGATGACAATGCATGGGTCATCCACGATCCGGATTTGATATTGAACGTTGGCGATGTGTTTGTCCTGCCTCCGAATGATGAATTTTTCGGCGGTATTGCGAAGAAGGTCGTGTCCGTTCGCAAGGAAAATGGAGAGCTAGTCGTGACGACGTCCGTTCCCAAAGTTCGAGAGGTTTTCTCCAAGCTGGATGTGCATACGACCGAGGCGATTGATCCGAGGTTGCTGACTCCGGCCGATCCTTCGATACAAATTATTACGAACGTACCGGATTCAACCGCGAAGCTTGCTTCCGCACAGGATGTGGCGCTGAAGCTGCCCTGCTTCATGATCAAGATGGATGACGTGAGGTACGATGGATTTGCCATGGATGCGCGGATGAATTTTTGCAATCTGGGCGTCGATGCGGATATCGGGCTTGATGTGGATGTAGATTGGTTTGATGTGGATCTGGATTTCTATGCAAAATTGGTATTAACCGGGGACGTCACAACGAACGTGAACGTGAGAGCGAACAAAGCGATCACCAAGCCCGTATACATTCCTCTGACGACTCCGTACTATGTACCTGTCTTTACTGGCGTGTTCATTAAAGGGCAACTCTACTTGAAGATTGAGCCTGACTTCAAAGCTTCGCTCGAAATCAAATTCGAGGATCGCTTTCACCTGGAGCAAGGCTTCTCCTTATCGTCGAGCAAAGGTTTCCAACCGATCAACAAGACGACAAACACCGCAACGCTTGATGTGAATTCCAAGTTGAATGCCAGTCTTGCCGCAGGTCCGGATGTGCAATTGACGCTAACTCTATTAGATATTGCTTATGCCGGTCTCGAGCTCTATCCGGGAATCAAGGCAGGCTTCTATCGCTATTATGAACAAGGGCGATGCGATGAAGTCCGGGTGGACGCCTTCCTCAAGCTGGACGTGATCGCCGGTTACGATGTGTGGGTAGCCAAAGGGAAACTCAGTAAAACATTGATCAACTTAAACTATCCGTTATTTGAGGACCAACTGCTCTGTCCGCCACCGCCGGCGCCTGGTAATTTGAAGGCCCAGCTCATACGTGAAATCTTTTATCCGCCACAGTTGGCCATAACGATCACGGATCGCATCAACGTCCAACTGAACTGGAGTGCCGCCAAGGATGCAACGAGCTACACGGTGAAACGAGCGGATGCTCCGGGAGGTCCGTTCAAGACGGTGCGTTCCAACGTTAAGGCTGTCACGTATACGGACACCACAACCGCAAGGAGTAAAACGTACTATTATCAGGTTGTTGCTGTAAATCAACATGGCGAGGGCGCAACCCAGGTGTTGCCGGTTAAAATCGTCGATCTACCGCCGCCGCGGCCTACCGGTCTGAAGGCCAAAAGAGAGGGGGCGGGGGTTGCGCTCCAATGGAATCGACTTGACGGCACTCGATTCGTGGACAATAGCAGCGACCCTCTGGGACTTCAGATGGAACACAACGGGATTACGTATAACGTGAGGCGAAGCGATAAAGTGAACGGCGGTTTGATGACACTTGCTAAGAACCTGACGGATGCCAAGTTCACCGATACGACCGCCCAATGGAATGAAAGCTATCTCTACGTTGTCACGGCTGTAGATTCTAATGGGGAGAGCGGTCTGAGCAACTGGGCGTGGGTGGATAAAGGGAAGCTGACGGATCTGGACTTGCGAATCAACCCGGATATCCTCATTAGAGAAATACCGGAGTCCATCCAACTGATTAAACCGCCTGCTCCAGATAACTTCATCGCGCAGCCGTATAGCGGGAAGGTTGTCCTGAGTTGGAGTCAGGTTGCTGGGGCGACAGGTTATTACGTGAAGCGTGCGAATGCGTCTGACGGGGCCTATGAAACGATAGGTTCCGTAGTTAGCGGTACGACGTTCACGGACACAGCGGTTGAAAATGGCAGAACGTACTACTACAAGGTGACTGCGGTGAATAATCTGGATTTTGAAAGCAAGGACTCCCGGGTTCAGGCGGCTAAGCCGGAGCAGACCGGGATTCGCGACATCATTACGCCGATCAACCCGAATGTCGTCATCCCGATCAACCCGAACTTGGTACTACTTGCCGCACCGGGAAATTTCCAGGCGGAAACCGAGCCAAGCAGTGGAAAGGTGACGCTAAGTTGGAGCGCGGTCAATAGTGCGGCAGGCTACAATGTGTGGCGCTCGGACGCTGCGAACGGCACGTTCGTGACGATCGGGGCGAAGGTTAGCGGGACGACGTTTACGGATACGACTGCCGCTATCGGCCAGACGCACTACTATAAAGTTACGGCAGTGGATAACAACGGCAACGAAAGCCTTGCTACGCCTGTCAGGTCGGCGATTCCTACGCGCGGGATCAGGTAGAAGTTCTAATGAAAGGCCGCTCTTCCCATGGAGGGAGGAGCGGCTTTTTGTCGATCGACGGTTGACTAAATTACAAAACTTTGTGAAGATAACCGCATACTGGGGTAACGACGCTTAAGATGTGAGGAAATCAAGATAAGAAAGAGTGATAGCATTTGAACAGAGTATTAATAATTGAGGATGAAAAGGAAATTGCCGATTTAATAGAATGGTTTCTGCAAAATGAAAATTTTCAAGTATCCAAATGTTATTCTTCACAGGATGCACTTATGCTAATTAATAAAGAAAGCTTTGACTTAGCTATTATAGATGTGATGTTGCCGGATGGAAACGGATTTGAATTGTGCAAGTTCATTCGGGAGAAATACACCTATCCTATAATTATACTGACTTCCAAAATAGAAGGGATCGACCGTGTTACCGGACTGTCCTTGGGGGCGGATGATTATGTTACTAAACCTTTTTTGCCCGTTGAATTAGTGGCGCGCGTAAAGGCTCAATTAAGACGAGTACAGCTATATGACGGAAAAGAAAGCAACACATCGGAAACCCTTATGGTTACAGGCCTCTTTCTTAATAAAACCTCTCATGAATGTAACTTAAATGGTAAAAAAATTAAGCTGACTCCCTTAGAATTCTCTATATTATGGCTTTTGTGCAAAAATAGAGGAACGGTTTTTAGTGCGGATGAACTCTTTCGGCAAATATGGGGCGAGAAATACTTCAAAAATAGTAGAAACACGGTTATGGTTCAAATCAGACATATACGAGAGAAACTAAACGATACTGGCGAAAATCCCAAATTTATAAAAACGATATGGGGAGTGGGATATATCATTGAATAAGAAATTTTCAAAGAAGTACAAGCAAATATTATGGCTACGGCATTTCATAGGGGCAATTGCCGCATTAGTCGTATTTGTAATCGGCTATTTTATAGTCAAGATTGCGTATGAAAACAATTTTTATATCGTTCTTGAAAAAATGCTGGGTCGCAATTTCGCTTATTTCGTTCATGACTATGAACCGGCAGTTATCTTATTCGTTATTGCAACTTCGCAATTTCTAGTGTGGATCGGGATCGAATGGAATTCTTCACGAAAGATTATGAAGATCATGGACAGTCTGGACTGTGTTTTAGACAATTCAGCGGACGATATTTTATTGCCTGCGGAGTTTTCCGATTTGCAGAACCGGCTTAATCTTATAAAATCCCAAAATAGAGAACAACAACGCTTAACGGAAATAGAGGCCCAAAAAAAATCCGACACTCTCACCTATCTTGCTCATGATATAAGAACCCCTCTTGCTTCCGTTGTCGGATATTTAAGCCTTCTGTGCGAATCGCCGGATATGCCTCCGGAACAACGGAACAAGTTCGTAAGGATTGCATTTGAAAAAGCATTGAAGTTTGAAAACTTGATTGATGAATTTTTTGATATCACCCGTTACAGTTTAGCGGACAAGGCATTAGTGAAAAAGGAAGTTGATTTATGCTTTCTAATCGAGCAAATATCCGACGAATTCTACCCATTTCTCCAACAAAAAGAGCTTCGGCTTAATTTGGACATCCCCGATCATTTATTCGTTTTTGTTGATGCCGAAAAAATGGCCAGAGTCTTTAACAATGTCCTAAAAAACGCGATCACATATAGCTTCCTCCAAGGCAGTATTGATGTTATTGTGCAGACATCAAGCGAGCATGTAACAGCAATCATTAAAAATCGTGGAGAAACCATTCCGCATGATAAGCTGGAGCGTATATTCGATAAATTTTATCCTACCAATGAATTTGGAAACTCTGGCAAAGGCGGTACAGGGCTTGGATTAGCAATAGCAAAGGAAATTATGAGAATGCACGACGGAGCAATCTCCGCGGAAAGTCATCATGAAACTACAGCTTTTACGATTACTTTGCCTATCCATAATTAAGAAGTCGGATAAGAAAAAAATAAGATTTTCGATAGGAATAAAAAATCAACGGTTTGCTTTTATTTAGTACAATCGCTAAATAAAACGAACCGTTTTTATATAGCACCTGCAATGGAGGAATTATGGATAATAAAAGTAGTGCAAAAGAAAAAGTATTGCGTTATTGCATTTATGGACTTTTCGCCCTTTATATCGTTTTATTGCTTCGCATCACACTTTTTAAACAAGCGAGCCTATATAATTTGTTTGCCGCCATAGGCGCAAGCGAGCGAACTGTAAGTATTATTCCGTTCAAATCAATTTTTGAAATGATGAGCAGCAATGTTTCAGTAACGCGAATGTTAGAGAATGTTATTGGAAATCTTGTTATTTTCATTCCTTTGGGCTTAATGCTGCCGCTTATATTAAAAAGAGAAAGCAGAAACGTTATTGTAGGCGGTATTTTCTTTAGCGCGTCCATCGAAATTATTCAGTTGATCTTTGGCTTGGGAAGCACGGATATCGATGATTTACTATTTAATACATTGGGGACTATAATCGGTTATCTATTATTTATCGCTATGAAGAAGAAGTCAAAATCAAATTTATTATTTCTTGCTTTCATGACCACCTTGGTATTTGTTTCAGGAAGCATTGCCTTCGGTATTTTATTTGTGAACCATACAGAATTATTTTTAATATCTCCAAAGAAAACTACTGTAAAAAACGGAGAGCTTGTTCAGGGATTTATTGAAACCCCATTTTATGTTAGCGGAAAATTTGTGGAAGTAAAAGATTCCATGCTGACAGTTGAAAAAAGTATTCAAAGCGTATCCGAACAGAGAGAGCTGATGGAATTTGAAATAACAACCGACAGTCGCCTATATGTTTGCCACAATAGAATAGACTACTTTTTCAGTACAATTTCCGGCGAACATCAACGTTATGAGCAAATAACCTATTCTGATTTTTTAGCACACAAAAGTGATGTATTCAGCAAAGGAATCAATGTGAATATATGGAGCGCGGATGGGAAAAAAGTTGAAAACTTAGTTATAATTGAATGGGTTCAATGAGAAGCGATATGGAAGAAACCGGTCCCTAGATACAGGATCGGTTTTGTTTCATTCATCTTGAAGGCAAGGAATCACATCGCGGCGACGAAGATCGGAAGGTAGCGGTTAGTAAATATAGAAGATGAGACCTTTCCCCTCGGCTGCAGTTTGGCTGTAGAAGCTCCGAATTTCATTAAAATACTGCAGCATGAAAGCAAAGAACGCTTCCTCATCCTCTTCCGAAACCATGCCTTCTTCAAGAGGATATACCTCTTCCTTGACCATGGTCGAGAAATCATACCGCAAGCGAAGCTGCGCTTCATCCAGCTCGGACATAGCCTGGAGCGCTGCTGCGACTTGTTCGGCGCGCAAGGAGAACGCCCCGAATGAGCCGAAATCGATGCCTTTGTCTGAAGTCAACGGAACGACATAGCCAAGAGGGGGTTCTCCATCGGCAATATCTCCACAGAGCAAGTAGTGAATCGCCTCCCAAGTTCTATCAATGTTCAGTCCGGGATAATTGTCTATTTTCAAATCCTTCAATGCGATGTCGCCTGCAGCAATTTGCTGCACCAGCTTATCCTCCAAAGCAAAATAATACCCTCTCATTGCCATCTTATTTGCCTTCCTTCCATTGTTAGATAATGCACTATCTAACTGTAGCATCCTGAAATTGGGTGTTTCAAGGAACATAGGACATAGGTATATTAACTCTTGTTTTTATACTTCGGGAAGTGGTAAAATCATACAGGAACATACGTTTGTGTTTCGTTTATTTCGTTAAGGAGCCGATGCGTACATGATTCAATTGACGAACCGCCAGGCACGGCAATTTCTGTTATTGAAGCACGGGCTGCTGGGCGAATATCGATTTACCGGAAAGCAGGGAGTATTGGATTTTGCGCGGCAGGTCGGCTGTATTCAATTCGATCCCATCGATGTTTGCGGAAAAAACGCCGAGCTGGTGCTGCAGTCGAGAATCAAAGGATTTACCAAGAGCATGCTCGACGAGCTGCTGTATACAGATAGATTGCTGATCGATTATCCCGATAAGAATCTGGCTATTATCCCTGTCGAGGACTGGCCGTATTTTGAGCGGTACAGGCAGGCCGCAAGGCTACATGCCAAGCGCTATCCTGAAATGGAAGCTTTGACAGAGCAAGTACGGGCTCATATCCAATATCACGGCGCGCTAAGCTCGGACGATCTAAAACTAGATGGAAATTTCGCTTGGCAATCGGCCATCCACTGGAGCAGCGGAAACAATACATCCCGGTCGGTGCTGGAGCAGATGTACTCGACAGGCGAGTTGATTATCCACCGCAAAAAAGGAACGCGTAAATATTACGATCTCGCAGAGAAGTACATACAGCCTAATTTGTTGAATGCGCCAGAGCCGCTGAAGGATGAGCTTGAGCATCATAAATGGCGGGTACTGCGTCGAATCGGCGCTGTTGGCCTGCTATGGAATCGCGCTTCAGACGCCTGGTTGAACATATGGGGATTAAAATCGGAGCAGCGCAATGAGGTTTTCCGGCAGCTATTGCAAGAGGCGCGTATAGCTGCAGTTGCCGTGGAACAAATGAAGGATATGCTGTACTGCCGCGCGGAGGATTTGCCGCTTATTGAAGTCGTCCTGCAAAATCCGGCACCGAAACTGCGTTGCGAGCTGATTGCCCCGCTAGATAACTTCATATGGGACAGGAAGCTGATCAACGAACTGTTTGGCTTCGATTACACCTGGGAGATTTACACGCCTGCAGCCAAAAGGAAATTCGGCTATTATGCGCTGCCACTATTGTATGGAGAGAGCTTCATCGGACGAGTCGAGGTCATCGCAGAGCGAAAAACAGGGACGCTCTCTGTGAAAAACATCTGGTACGAGAACGGCATAAAGCCAACAAAACCAATGCGAGCAGCCTTAAACGATTGTTTTCAACGTTTTGCATTATTCAACGGATGCGGGACGATTTCGACAGAGTATGAATGAATAGGGATGACCGAGCTGGGGCAGTATAGCTCACCTTGTCCCTGTCAGCAAATCAGACAGCAAGGCGTTTCTAATTGAACGCGAACCCCGGTCAATTTATGGCCGGGGCTGCTTTTTGCTGAAGTGCCCGTTACAAGCCTTGAATCAGGCGAATTTTCGCTAAAGCCAGCGCCCCGATGAGGCCTTGCCGGGAACCGAAAGACGTTCGTTCCAGCTTGAGCGTCAAAGTCGAGAAGCGGTTGGCTCGAAGCGTAATGGTCCGCTTGGTCTCATCCAGCAGCAGGGGCATGACATCGAACATCGGTCCGCCGATATAGATCGTTTCCGGATTAAACAGATTGACGACATTGCTCAAGGCGATGCCCAAGGCTTGGCCAGCATCAAGGCATACATCGAGGGCGATTTTGTCGTTGAGCCGGTAAGCATCTGTAAGGTAACCGGAGCCGCCTCTTCGGATAAATTCGCTTTCCAGCATGGGGAACGTCAAAATGTTTTCCAAACAACCGTAGTTGCCGCATGAACAGCGCGAGCCGTTCGGGTCGGCTGTAATGTGGCCGAGCAGTCCGGCCGCATTATTGACGCCTCGAAGCGGCCGGCCATCGATCATGATGCCTGCAGCGATGCCGTAGCCCACCTGAACAACGATGAAATCGCCGATGTCGCGGGCCTCGCCCGACATTTGTTCGGCTAGTGCCATCGTACGTCCGCTCTCATCGAGAAATACGGGGCAACGGTATCGTTCGTTCAGCAGGGAAACGAGATTGAGATTGTCCCAATGTTCGGCGTTCGGCATATTCAGCACGGTCTGCTGCGCGGCGTCAACGATGCCCGTAATGCCGATGCCGATGGCGTCGATGGCGGCTGCGCCCGTTCCGCATAAGGCTAGAAACTCATCTATTTTACGCAGCAGCGCCTCTCCGCGCTCTTCCTCGGGAGTCAAATCCACCATCAGACATTCGTGCGTATGCAGCAGCTCCAATCCGTTATTGCCCAGGGAAAAACGAACGGAATGTCCGCCGATATCGATGCCCATATACGTGAATTTGTGCGGATGGGCATATAAAAGGACTTCTTTCCTCCCCATTCCGTTGCTGACCCGATCGCCTTCCATGATCAAGCCTTGTTCCAAAAAGTTTTTAGTTACGTTTGTAATCGTTCCTTGCGTTAAATTCAAGGTTTCGGCGATCTTTTTGCGAGATCGTCCTTGTCCGAAGCTGATCAACTCTAGTATTTGTTTCTCTGAAGAATTCAGTGTCATAGATTAAAATCCTTTCCGAAAACATAGCGATACCTTCTATTATACACGTTTTTGGGCGGATTAATTTATTAACTTAATTATTGGAGAGGGGGTGTATCTGAAAAGTAATTCACCCCATTTTTTTATTATAAATTATTTAAAAAATGAATTTTCAAATGCAAAAGTACATGATATAATTCAAAATATAAATTAACTTATCCCGAAAATTTGGAGAGTGGATGCTGTGAACGATACGCTGAAGGCATCATTCGGCAAGGTTAAGATTACCCCGGAAGAGACGGTTCCTTTGCAAGGTTACGACCCGGAGCTCTATGTCGCCGACCCGGCAACGGATATTTTGGACGATCTGTATGCCAGAATCGCGTTATTGGACGACGGACGACGAAGGAGCGTCATCGTTAGCTTGGACGCCGGTTTAACGAACGAGCAGTTCGTCGCGGTGCCCGACGGATCCGGCAGGAGGTTGATTTACAGAGGCTTTGCCAACGCGCTGCCGGCAGGTACGAGACGATCATGGGCGGAAGCGGCCCAAACGGCAGAATCGTGCGTCACGGTGCATGCCACGCATACGCATAGCGCACCGGTCCATTTCGGGGAGAAATATACGTCGCGCATCTATGACAAAATCGACGAACTTCTGCAAGGGGAACCGCTCGCAAGCATCGTCAATTGCGCCGTACACCCCACCGTGCTATGGAACAAAGCGAATCGGGTCAGCTCGGAATTCGTCGGATTGGCGATGGCGGAGCTCGAGGCGGCCCATGGAGGCGACTTTGTCTCGTTGTTTCTGCAAGGCTTCATGGGAGATGTCGGACCGCTGGGATGCGGACCTAGCGCGGGGACGGAGGATACCTATCCGCTCGTGAAACAATACGCGCAACGGCTTTATCACGAAGCGGCAGCAGCCATGCAACAGCGGGTCGAGATGAACTCCGTTCCCTTACAGACGTTGCAGAAGAACGTTTCGCTGCCGTCCGCGCATGAATACCATCTTTCCGAGGTGAACGTCACGCTGCTCGGCGTTCGCATCGGAGACTTGGCGCTGCTGGCGGTAACCGGCGAAATATTTAACGATTACGTCGGCCCGATTCGGCAAAGCTCTCCGTTCCAGACTACGCTGCTTTCCTGCGTCGCTAACGGTTATACCGGGTATTTGCCGACGTATGAAGCGTTTCATGACGGATTAGGCGGTTACGAAATATCCACTACGCCTTACAGCGATCAGGCTTGCGGGCCATTCGCGGCGGCATGCAACGATCTGCTGAAAGCGCTAGCGAAATAGAGGAGGAAAAGAAAATGAATCAGATTAACTTTCAAGGAAAAATTGCGGTTCATGCGATTACGTGGGGCGACCGTCATCTGCAGGCTATGGAAGAGGCGGCGCAGTTAGGCTATCGGGCGATCGAACCGTGGCCGTCGTTCGCGCTGGAGTATGAAGAACGTACCGAGGAACTGCGGGAGATCTTGCAGCGTTACGGACTTGTCATGAGCGCCTTGTACGGCGGAGCTTCCGGTATTAACGGCCGCAGGTTCACCGATGCCTCCCAGCGACAAAGCATTATCGATTACAACGTTCGATTGGCCCGGGTAATTGCCGGTTGCGGGGCAGGTCATCTCGTATTCGGCCCTGGAGCCCCCCGGTTGGGCAAGGCAACACGGGAGGAGTTGAAGATCGCGGCCGATACGATTAACGAAGCGGCCAAACGTACGCTGGAGTTGGGCGTTAAATCCTGCCTTCATCCGCATCTGTGGACGGAGCTGCAGGACGGGGATGAGCTGGATGCGCTTATGGAACTGTGCGATCCTGAAGCGGTGTTCCTGGCTCCCGACACGGCGCACTTGACCGGAGCGGGAATCGATCCGGCAGCGGTCATCCGGCGCTACAGGGAGCGGGTCGCCTATGTCCATCTGAAGGATTTGACGCCGGAGGGGGCGACGCACGAGGATTTCCCGATGCTGATGGGCAACGAGGCGCTGCCGGTATTTTGCGAGCTGGGGCTGGGTCAGATCGACTTCCATCCGGTGATCGAGGCGTTAACTGAGATCGGCTACACCGGGTGGGTAACGGTGGAAATCGACCAATCGACCAGCACGCCGTACCGCAGTCTGGAAATTTGCCGCGATTTTGTGGAAAGCAAGCTAGGCATCCCGATTCGGGATTGAGTACAAAGGAACGAGGAGGATTACAGCCATGACAACGAATCATCAATCGTCACCCGTGCGAACGAAGCCTTGGGTGCCGGCATTCGTAAGCTCGGAGGAATTCGACGACCGGGAAAGGGAATACGTGCTGCGGGTGATCGACAAGAAGCGGAGCTTCCGGTTTCACGGCAGCCAGGAGGAGTCGGATGCGGCCAGGCTGGAGAAGCTGTATCGCGACCGGCTGAACGTCAGCCATTGCTTGGCGGTGAACGCGGGTACCTCCGCTTTAATTGCCGCCATGATCGGCGCCGGAATCGGCCCGGGCGATGAAGTGATCGTGCCTGCCTATACGTACATTGCCACTGCGTCCGCAGTCCTGATCGCACGGGCCGTACCGGTCATCGTCGAGGTGGACGACACGTTAACGATGGATCCGCAGGCGCTGGAGGCGGCGATTACGCCTCATACGAAGGCGATCATACCGGTCCACATGAAGGGCATCCCCTGCCAAATGGATGAAATTATGGAGATTGCGCGCCGCCATCGCTTGCTCGTCATCGAAGACGTCGCCCAGGCGAACGGAGGCACGTATAAGGGAAGAGCGCTTGGCTCGATCGGCGATGCGGGGTGCTTCAGCTTTCAACAGTATAAGCTGGTTACGGCCGGGGAAGGCGGAATGATCGCCACGAATCACGATATCATTTACGCCAGAGCCAGCATTTATCACGACTCCGCTTACGGATTCTGGGGGCTGAATCAATATCCCGATGTGAAGCTGTTCCCCGGAGAAAATTATCGGATGAGCGAAATCAATGCGGCGCTTGGCCTGGCGCAATCGGAGCGGATCGATTCTCTCGTCTCCAGGCTGCAGCGCGTGAAGAAGAGGATCGCCGCCGGCATCGCCGATATTCCGGAGCTTCAATTGCAGCGCATTCCCGATCCGGACGGAGACGTATCGTACAGCCTGAATTTCTTTTTGCCGGATGCGGCGACGGCGGAGCGCTTCTCGAAACGGCTTGCCGAGGAAGGAATACCGAACGGGACCATCCACAATAATGGTTTTGCCGATCGGCATATTTACAAGAACTGGACTTATATTATGGAAAAGCAAGGAGCATCGGAACGCGATACGCCATGGAATTGCGCCAGCTATACGGGCAATGTCGAGTATTCGCCGGATATGTGTCCTAATACGCTCGATTGGCTGAGCCGGGCGGTATCGATCAGCTTGCACCAAAGCTTGACAGATGAAGATTGCGACGACGCCATTAAGGCGATCCACAAAGCTATGGGAAGGAATTGATGGAACATGACAGCAACTTTTCGTTATTCGGTAGGCCCTTGGAATATTCATACCGGCGCAGATACGTTCGGCCCGCCCGTTCGCGCCGAGGTTCCGTTTGCCCGTAAGCTGGAATTGATGAAAGAGATCGGGTTCGACGCGATCCAACTGCATGACGATGACGCTGTGCCCGACTTGAACGAGTGCGACAGCCGCAGCCTGCGGACGAAAGCGAAGGAGCTTAAGCGTCAGTTGGACGACGCCGGGCTGGTGCCGGAATTTGTCGCGCCGAGGTTATGGGAAGATGCGCGAACAAGGGACGGCGCGTATACGGCTAATCTAAAGCAGCTGCGCGATTATGCGGATGAGAGAAGCAAGAAGGCGATTGAAGTCGCCAACGAATTGGGCACGAACAACATCGTATTGTGGCTTGCGCGGGAAGGTAACTTTGTCCCCGAGAACAAATCGACCACCCGTTCTCTTCACTATTTGACCGAAGCGATCAACCGGATGCTGGAGGCGGACAAACAAATCCGCATCATGATCGAGCCGAAGCCGAATGAACCCGTCGACAAGTCGTTCGTGCCGACCGTTGGCCACGCGCTTGCTTTAGGATACGCGACAGCCGATCCGAGCCGCGTCGGGGTGCTGATCGAATCGGCGCATTCCTTGCTGGCCGGACTCGATCCGGCGGACGACATGGCGTTTGCTCTCGCGCATCGGAAGCTGTGGGGCGTTCATCTGAACGATCAGAACGGCTTGAAGTTTGACCAGGATCGTCCTTTCGGTTCGGTGAACCTGCGGCAGGCGTTTAATCAAGTGCGCGTGTTGATGGAAAGCGGATACGGCAGCGGCGGCGAATACGTCGGCCTCGACGTCAAGGCTTTGCGGACGCAATCCGACGAGAAGGCGTGCAGGCATCTGGCGAACTCCCTGTTCGTCGCCGAACGGCTGGCGGACAAAGTGCGCTCGTTAAATACAGCGGAAATTGCGGCAAGGCAAGAGGACGGCGATTACGAGGAACTGGATCGCTATATTATTGATCATTTGCTGGGATAGGAAGTCGTGAACATAAGATCAGGGGATGTCCCTAGTCATCTTTTATGACTATCGGGACATCCTCTTTCTTGTTAATGGAAGTCGATCAATTTGCGCGAAGAACAAATCATTATAAGTTTAAATAATGCAAAAATAAGGTTTATTCCTCGTATTTTTTTCTTCATTTTATAGCCTATAATGAGTGACAGATGAAATGGGATATTGCAAATTTCATCTGGTATCTGAATTCATAATTGTAACCCAAGGGGGAAAACAGAGAAGGATTACAGTCATTCATGTAACCGCTTCAAAAATTAACAACGAGGAGCAATCAAAAGATGAACTCAAAAAACAAAAAGCTTAATTTTACCTTTGGATTCCTTATTGCGGTCATGTTGATTTCATTGCTAGCCGGATGCGGCGGAGGGAATGCGGGCGAAGCCGGCGGAACCGCTTCGAGTAGCGAGTCGGGAAAACCGCAGCAATCGTCCGGTTCCGCTCCTAGAACGCTGAAAGTGGCTTTCTTCAAGGGCGGGTACGGAGACGCCTGGTTCCTGGAATTAAAGAAAGAGTTCGAGAAGGTGCATCCAGATGTCACCGTTGAACTGGAAGGCGATGCGGCCATCATGGACAAGCTTGATCCGCGCTTTGAATCGAGCAACAATCTGCCGGACGTGGCCTTCCTCATTCACTCGGACAAATGGCAGATTTGGGCGGGCAAAGGTTTGTTGGCCGACTTGTCCGACATCTACAACGGGGACAGCCTTGACGGAGGCAAGTTCAAGGATTCGATGAACAAAGAAGCTCAAAAATTCGCGGAGGACAGAGATAGAATATACGCGCTTCCTTGGTCGGACGGTCTTCTTGGCATGGTGTACAACGCGGGTATGTTCGAAGAGAACGGCTGGGAGGTCCCGAAGACTTGGAAGGAATTCGCTCAGCTTGCGGACAAAATGAAGGCAAAAGGCATCGCGCCGATCGTTTACCCCGGTAAAATTCCCGGAGGTTACATGGACTTCATGGTTAAGCCGATGATTCTGCAGGCCGGGGGCTTCGATTACTTGAACGAGCTGCTGAAGATGGAGTCGCCAGAACCGCTAAATAATCCGGCGAAAAAGCAGGCGTTGGAGCAATACGAATCGTTGTTCAAAAACGGCTGGGTGTTGAAAGGCTCCGAGGCGGTCAATCATACGGAAGCGCAAATGCTGTTCCTGTCCGGCAAGGCTGCGATGATTCCTAACGGCCATTGGCTGGAGAACGAAATGAAATCGTCGATTCCGAGCGGCTTCCGCATGAAAATGATGCCTGTTCCGCTTGTCAACAACGCCAAAGAAACGAATATCGCTTTCAGTATGGTAGGCGGCGATATTACGGTCATCCCGGCCAAAGCGAAGGAAATGGATCTGGCTAAGGAATTCGTCCGATTCGCCGCGACGAAGCAAATGAACAAGAAATTTACCGAGTCTACCGGCGCCCTTCGTCCGTTCAAGTACGACATGGACGGAGTAATGGTTAGCGAGTTCACCCAAAGCGTCGTGGACATCATGCAAAGCTCGACGCCGTTTACGTTCAACTCCGCGAGTCCGATGTACATGAAATTCGGGGGGATATTCCCCTCCGGCGAGTTCAACGGCAACATTTCGACCGGAACTAAAACCGCGGAACAGCAGTTCAATGATGATTATGCATTCGCCAAAGAAAAATGGAACGAATACGCCGAAGAGTTGGGAATGAAGTGAGCTTAGCCAGCTAACCGACATCCCGAAGCAAATGCTGCCTCCAGTTCCGAAGCAGGGACTGGAAGCAGCCTTATTTGGAGGAACGACTGCATGAAGCGGAAACAGAAGCTGTTCATCTTTACGATGCTGGCCTATCCGGTATTGCATTTCCTTGTCTTTACCGTATACGTCAATTATCAAACGATCGTTTATTCTTTTCAACGCTGGAACGTCTATACCGGGAAAATCGACTGGGTCAATTTCGCCAATTACGAAAAAATATTCAACCTGATCGGCGAGGATCCGGTTTACCGATATGCGGTTCAAAATACGCTGTTGTGGATTCCGCTGAACGTTCTCGTTCTATTGCCTTTATCCGTAGCTGTCGGTTACGTGTTATCGCAAAAAGTACGATTTCATTCGTTTTACCGCGCCGTGTTTTTCTTGCCGACGATCATCTCGATCGTCATCATGACCATGGTGTTTTCATTCGCGACGAATCCCATCATCGGAATCGTCAATCCGCTGCTCGGATGGATCGGCTTGGAGGACTGGCAGCGCTCCTGGTTAGGGGAGACAGGAACGGCGCTTCCAACCGTTTTTTTCTACTGCGTGTGGGCGGGAATCGGGTTCTACGCCACGATGATCATGGGAGCGATTGCGCGGATTCCGCAGGATATTTTCGAGGTGGGAAAACTGGAGGGGCTCTCGAAAAGAAAGGAGCTCGTTCAAGTGATCGTTCCTATGATCTGGCCGAACATTTCGGCGCTTATCTTAATCGGTACAAGCTCCGCTTTTACGATCTTCCTGCAATCCAAGCTGTTGACCGGCGGCGGACCGAATTCGACGACCAATACAGTGGCGCTGCAAATTACGGTTCTGATTCAGAAGAGCGATTACGGGCTTGCCTCGGCCCTTGGCATCGTGTTAATCCTAGTCGGCTTCGGGATTACCTATGCAGTCAAGTATGCGCTTGATCGCAAAGAAGTCGTCGAATACTGACCCAGGAGGCATCCTTATGAAAACAATCCCGCAAAAAGGCAACGCTCTGCTGCTTCAAATCGCGCTTTTCACCTATGCCGCGACCATTCTGTACCCGTTTTTGTGGATGGCGATCAACGCCTTCAAATCGAACCCGGAGTTTTACGCGAACGTATGGTCCTGGCCGGAAAAGCTGCTCTGGTCCAATTACGCCAAGGCATGGCAGGAAAGCGGTCTCGGCACTTATTTTTTTAACAGCTTGTTCATTACGGCCGGAGGCACGTTTTTGGCCGTCATGTTCTCGGCGATGTCCTCCTACACGGTGGCCAAATACAAGTTTACCGGAAGAGGCGCTATCTTCTTCTTCGCCGTCAGCTCGTTTCTCATCCCGCAGATCGGATCGCTCGCCGCGCTATATAAGCTGATGATCGATCTGCATCTGTTCAATAGCCATATCGGGCTGCTGATCTTGTATTCGGGCGGCCTGAGTATGAACTTCATCATTTTATACGGTTTTTATAGGGGGATCTCTTGGGAATATGCGGAAGCCGCTTTCATCGACGGAGCGAGCCATTGGCAAATTTTCTTTCGCATCATGCTGCCGTTGAGCGGGCCTAGCATTGCCGCCGTCAGCTTGGTGACGATGGTGTCCATCTGGAACGATTATTTCCTCCCGTTCATGTTCCTGCAAGATGCCAAGCTGTACACGATTTCCGTTGGTTTGTACGACATGACGGTGAAGCAGCAGTATGCGGCGAATTGGACGACGCTGTTCGCGGCGCTGACGCTTTCCGTCATCCCGATTCTGCTTGTTTTCATTCTGTTCCAGAATAAGCTCGTTTCCGGCTTTACGACCGGCGGGTTGAAAGGGTAAAGATTCATCCGTAGATTATCGTGTCTATTAATAAGGAGATGATTCTTGTGAAAAATTTCAAGATGGCCGCAATGTCGATTATCTGTACGTTAGCCCTTGCCTGCTCTATTGGTGTCGGCTTGAACACGGCTTCGGCCAACTCTGCAACGGTTTCCCCGTTTCCGATCGGGATTTTTTACCCGCCGGAGCCGGCAGAAACCAACGATGCCGCGTACGCCGACATCGCAAACCTGAACGCGACGTTCATCGTCGGCACCAACAACGTCGTATCGCATGCCTCGAACGAGCGGGCGTTACAGTATGCCGCGGCTCACGGGCTGAAGCTTCTCGTTCACGACTTCGGCTTGGAGCTGAAGAGCGAGCTGGCCGTGCAAACGATCGCCGGCGACGGGTGGAGGGCACGATCGGATCGCACAATCGGGCAGACGTTCGCGTCGCCCGCGTCGGGAACGGGATGGTATCTCGACCATGTCGCGCTTAAGGTAGATCAATCGACGTTGCCTAGCAACGTTAAATTGAAGCTTTGCGTATACGATAGTCCGAGTAAAGTAAATACGGTCGGCTGCGACGCGGTAACGGGACCGCTCGACAACGATCTCATAGAATTCCAGATCGCGCCGAACTTGAATCCGACGTATGCGTCGTATACGAATATTGACGCGAATAAAACGTATTATATGGAGCTGCAAACGAACACTTCAAAGGAAGGCGCACTCCTTGCCGTCAGTCCGAACGATACGTATCCGGGCGGTCAGGCTTATTTGAACGGTGTGCCGCAGGCTAAAGACCTTTATTTCGAAATTCGTTATTCGCAGTTGGCTTCCGCATACGGCCAGGGGGGCAGAACGCCCGACGCTTATCTCGATACGCTTGTCGGTTTTTATCAATCTCACCCCGCGTTGCTCGGCTACAACCTGAAGGACGAACCGACGGTCGATCTGATGGTGCGCTTGCAGGAGGCCCAGGAACGGCTGAAAGCGAAAGATCCTGGGCATATGGTTTACGCGAATTTGCTTCCGAGCTCCGCGGAGGGGCTTTTCGGTTTTCGACCGATGGCGGGCGAATATGTCACGCCTCTGCAGCCGCTCGGACAAACTTTCCGTACCGGACCGAATGTCTCTTCCATTAACACGATTCAAATGTATTTTGACAGATCTCAAATGGCAAGCGGAGAAGCGCTTAAGTTGACCTTGTGGGATTCACTGGCCAAAACGGTCAAAATCGCCGAATCGACGGTTTCTTCCCCCACGACCAATTGGCCGCAATTTACATTGAACGCTGCGGTTAGCCCGAATACCTCTTACTATATGGAGCTGACGCATAATGGAGCGGGCGATCAATCCGTAGGCTGGGTCATTCGCACCAATGCGGGGGAGAAGTGGGAGACGGACGGTACCGCTTATGTAGGGGGCACCCCGATCGACGCGGATTTCTGGTTCACGATTAATCAGAATATTACGCCGCAATCTTACGAGGATTACGTATACAGGTGGGTAAGCAAGCATCCGGATGTGCTCGTGTTCGATCATTATCCGTTTCTGGAGTCCGGGGCAAACCGGAGCGATTATTTTGAAAATCTTGAAATTATCCGTCGGCAAGCGCAGCTTGGCCAGATCGATTTCTGGTCGTATATTCAGTCGGTCGGCATTACAGGCACGTATCGCGTACCGAGCAAGGAAGAAATGCGCTATCAGATTTATACCAACCTTGCCTACGGCGCCAAAGGATATATTTATTTTACGTATTGGACGCCGCAAAACGCTGTATGGAACGAACCTTTTCATAATGGCATCATTTTGCCGGACGGCACGAAAAACAGCTCCTACCCATGGGCTCGGGAAATCAATGGCGAGGTGCTGAAGCTGGGGCCTTCCTTAACTTCGTTGACTTCGCAGGCGGTCTATCATACGGGGACGATCCCGAATGGATCCGTCGCGCTTCCCGCGAATTTCTTCTGGCAACCGACGGACAGTACGCAGCCGGCCGTGATCGGGTATTTTACGAACGGAAGCGGGCGCAAATACGTCATGGTCGTGAACAGGGACACGGCGAATTCGCGTACGCTGACGTTCTCCCTGACGCCCAAGCCGTTAACCGTTAGCGAAATCTCCAAGGCGACCGGGGGAGAAGTCGCCGCCGACTACAACAGCGCGACCGGGCAATTGACCGCCTCCTTTGCGCCAGGGGAAGGAAAGCTGTTCGCTCTGCCTGAAGGGTATTGACGGCGATCGGGGCTGTTTAATTCAGCCCCTCTTCTTAAACCTTTTACGGAATTGCAAGGGCGAGACCCCTTCTTTGCTTGAGAAACAACGGGAAAAGTAGGCGGTTTGCTGAAACCCGACTTCTTCGGCGATTTGCATGACGGAAAGCTCCGTCTTCATCAACAGCAGCTTCGCCTGTTCCAAGCGATATTGCATCAAATATTCGACCGGGGTCAAGCCGAGCACTTTCCGCATGCTGCGGGCAATGTAATTGGGGTGGAAGTTCAACGCCTCTCCAAGCATGGCATTCGTTAACGGATGCTTGTAGTTCTGCTTCAGAAACGCTTCCGCTTGTTCGGCCAGCCGGACGGCCTGCGTATCGTTCACGGACTTCTGATCGCGGTGCAAATCCCGGATCAACTCGTCTAGAATGGATTGATGCTTCCACAAGACCAGAGATGGAGGCTCCAGTTCCGATTGAATCAGGTGCTTGAGGGCATCGAATGTTTTTCCCGGAGAAGGGATCATACCGTATTTAGGCACCGCAATGGTGTACACGCGATGAAGGGGAAACTTTGTTCGAGCCGATTGGAGTTGGACAAGCCTGTCTTTATCGGGCGGCCGCTGGTCGTCGGGAATTTCCCACCATTCGCCGGCAGGCATGAAGTGCAGCCAATAGTGGTGGGTTTCCTCTTCGCAAGGTCCGGCGGAGTAATGGTGCAGATCCGGGCGCAGAATAAGCATCTGTCCGGGGCCGACCCGCCAGCTTCGTTGCTCTTCCGCGATGTGGAGTGCGCCTTTCATCACGAGCAGCATATCGAAAACGCCGATCGCGTAGCGATCGGGGTGCTCGTCTCCCGGATTATACTGATTCACTCCGCCTATTACGTAAAATGGCATAGGAGGAGCAATCATGTACAGCATCGACCCGCGTTCCATAAAATGCTCTCCTTATTAAGGTTTAAATAATACAAAGTAAGAAAGATGCTTAACTCTATTTTATGCAAGCCTGGTAGAGAAGAAAAGAGAAAAGTAGGATGAAATATTACAAATCCGAATCATCCCGCTAGGGGCTATGAAGCCGCTGGCGTTCGGTCAGCCGAGCTGGTTTACAGGAGAGAGAGAAAACGAATGAAAGAGCACGCTAACAGGATGACGATCGAACATGAAGGCATGTATATCGGTTTTGCGCATACGGAGAATGGATGGATGCAAGTCGATTTTAACTCTTCCAAGGAAATGCAGGAACGGGTTTCCGGCATTCCTTTTCCGAATTTCCAGTTGGCCGTCGCGGGCCGTCCTTACGGGATCAACCCGGCGCTGATCAGCGGTTTGACCGCCCTGCCTTCGGAGATGAGATTGGCGTCCCATTCCGCCGACGCCGAAGGGCTGCAGCTTCTGTATCGGCATGAACAGCTGCAACTGAAGGTACAGGTCCATATGCGGTTTACGCCGGGGGCGGCCGCGATCCGCCAAACAACGACCGTCACCAATGAAGGGAATTCGCCGGTCGTGCTGACCCATCTGTCCTCGATGTGCATGCAGGGCGTCGCCACGGACGGACTTCTGCCTTGGTACGACAAACGCAAAATCCGCATTCATTACTGCCGTCAGACTTGGAACGGGGAAGGCCAATGGCGCTTCGGAGATCTGGAGGAGCTGGGTTTGTACCCGACATCGGTCCACCCGAGCACATCGGCCGTCCACTTCTCTTCTGTCGGCAGCTGGAGCACAGGCAAGCTGCTGCCATTGATCGTGCTGGAGGACTTGGAGACGGGCAAAGCATGGTATTGTCAGCTGGAGACGTCCGCGAACTGGCATCTCGAGGTCGGCCATCGCGGTTCTTGGAGCGACGACCGCGGCGGCTTGTTCATTCACGCGGACGGAGCCGACGAGCGGGTCGGCGGTTGGAGCAAGCAACTGCTGCCGGGCGAAAGCTACGAATCGATTCCGGCCTCATTCGGCTGCTGCGACGGCGATTTTGCCGACGCGATAAGGGAACTGACGGCGCACCGCCGCTACTTGACGAAGGGGCTGTACAGGGACATTCCTGCTGCGCCTGTCGTCTACAACGATTATATGAATGCGCTGTGGGGAGATCCGTCGAAAGAGAAGCTGACGCCGCTTGTCGATGCCGCCGCGGCTGCGGGCTGCGAATATTTCTGCATCGACGCCGGATGGTTCGGCGAGATTGGCTTGTCCTGGGGCAGCGGTCTCGGCGATTGGAAGCCGAGCCGCAATCGGTTCGGTGAGGAAGGACTGGAGTCTTTCCTCGCCTATATCGACGACAAAGGCATGAAGCCCGGCCTGTGGCTGGAGATGGAAGTGTGCGGAGACGACGCGGCACTGGCCTCGAAGCCGGACGATTGGTTTATCCGCCGTTACGGTATCCGCGTGGGCGGGGGGCTTCGCTCTTTTCTCCATTTCGGCCATCCGGACGTGCGATCTTACATGCATGGCGTAATTGACCGCCTAGTGGGAATGGGCGTCCGTTACTTCAAGAACGATTACAATCTGTGCATCGGGCCGGGCGACGATACCGGGGGTCAAGCGGCCGCGGAGGGCTTGCGACGGGCGCTGGCGGATTTCTACCGCTTCATCGACGAGGTGAGGGCGCGCCACCCGCAGGTGTGGTTGGAAAATTGCGGCTCCGGCGGCATGAGGGCGGACTACGAGGCGCTGGCTCATTTTCATCTGCAAAGCTCCAGCGATCAAGAGGATTACCGCAAATATCCTTCCATCATCGGGGGGAGTCTGGCTGCGGTTCTGCCGGAGCAGCTCGGCATTTGGGCTTATCCGTATCCGCTGCTTTATACGGACCTGCCGAATCCGGAGAGCATCAAGGAACCGGGCCGACTGGCGGAGATGGCCGACGGGGAGCAGACGATCTTTAATATGGTGAACGGCATGTGCGGCAGTCTGTATCTGTCCGGCCACCTTCATCTTGCCGACGAGAAGAACCGCGCGCTGATCACGGAGGCAGTCGGGCTTTACAAGCAAGAGCGCTCGTTCATCTCGCAAGCCTATCCCTTCTGGCCGCTCGGATTCACGAGGATCAACGACGGACTGAATTGGGCTGCCGTCGGACTGGCGTCGCGCGACCGTTCGCGGCTGCTGCTGTCCGTCTGGAGACTCGGGGACGGGGACGAATATCGGACGATTCCGCTGGCCAGGTCCAACGGCCGGAGCGGAATAGACGGACTTCAGGCGGAGATCGTGCAGCTGTTTCCTTTCGAAGGTTATGCGGTGGATTGCCATTATAGCCCTCAGACGGGGCAGTTGACCGTTCGAATGCCCATGCCTTATCAGGCGCGACTTTTCGAGATTCGGTTCGCGGCGAATTCCGCGGATGCCGGTAAAGCTTAACGTTTTGTTGAGCCAAGCTCGTCCAATTCCACCACTAATCCAACTTCGAACCCGGGAACTTCACCGACGCCAAATCTATCAAATCGATTGGCGGCGGCTCCCCATCGACTCCGAAGGCGGTGGTTATCGATTACGAGATCCTGGGGTCGGATATATCGGGTGACCAAGCCACCGTTTACTACGTGATTGAAATGAAAAGGAACGGCAAGAAAGCTGAAACCATTCAAGATTCGTTTAATCTGATCAAGAGCGACGGCAAGTGGTATATTACAGACTTGGGTTTCTAGGAGTATAGAATAGATAAAATGTTTGATCAAAAGTCACTTTGGATGAAATTCTAATGTGGCTTTTGTTTATGTAAAATTAGTTTAAGTTGTTTATTACCTATATCCGTCCATTCGCGATCGTTACAATAACATATAGAAGGAAGTAGTTGGATTTAATTCATAAACGACGCGGGGACGATAACCGATGATAGATTTTTTTAGATTCGATACCGATGAAGAACGGCGGGCGCTATTAGTCAGAGCAAGGAAGGTCGCTTTATCCGCTATCCAACGGTATGACTTGGAGTGGGAGCGTATTGAATTTATTCAGTTATCTGACACAATCACATATAAAATCGAATCCGACACAGCCAATCGCTATCTGCTGCGCATTCATTCGGGCAGATTGAGCAGAGAGGAAATTCGTTCGGAGCTCCTATGGCTGCAAGCACTGAACGAAGCGCATGATTTAATCGTACCGGAAGGGGTCGCAAGCAATGAGGGCGATTATGTAATGGAAATCGAAACAGAATCAGGATATGGACGCCCCCATGTGACGATGATGCGATGGGTAGAGGGAGAGCATGCAGTAGGAGATTTTACGGATAGCCGTGTTTATCAGATGGGGGTATTGATCGGCAGACTCCATGTCGCGGCCGGGAATTTTGTTTCGCCTTCCGATTTTGTCAGACCGACTTGGGGAATTGAAAGTTTTAGACGTGATATGGCCAAGCTGGAGCGCTATTATGAACGTTTCCTATCCGAAGACGAATGGACGCTGTATCAAGCTGCGGCTGAGAAAGTGGTCTCCCGACTTACGACGATGCATCCCAACGAACACAACTATGGGCTCATACATGCCGATTTACATTCCGGGAATATGGTTTTTAAGGAGGATCAACCGTATCCAATTGATTTCGGCAGGTGCGGTTACGGGTATTATCTCTACGATATGGCAGGCACCCTGTTGGAATTATGGCCTAAGCATCGGTGGATGCTTATTCAAGGTTACGAAAGCGTTAGAAAGTTAGAGCCGGAATATGTTCGGGATTTGGAATGCTTTTTCGTCATGTTCATGATCGAGAATTATGGCCATCATGCCTCGGACCCGAGAGAAACGGCAAGTTTAATGGAGGAACAGCAGTACGCTCAAGCGTATATAAGAGAATTTCTGGCGGACAGATCTTTTCTATTTGAAGTGATCGAGCCTGTGTGAGATATTGACAATACAGCAGCTTCACTTTATTATTAAGGCATGATGTTAGTGAGCACTAACTATAATTGGTGGAATCGAGCTGGGAAGATAATTATGGAGAATACGATGATCTTGGACAACAAAGCCAAGCTGATGCGCGCAGCAATAGACCTCATGGCTGAGAAGGGCTATAAAGGCGTATCCACGAAGGAAATTGCAGCGGCGGCAGGCGTCAGCGAGATGACGCTGTTCCGTAATTTCGGCAGCAAGATCAACCTGCTGGACAAAGCGGTGGACCATTATCATTATTCGATTGAAATGACCCAAATTTTCGACGAGCAAGTGATAGGGGACTTGAGAGCCGACTTGCTCATGATTAGCCGGATGTATCACGAAATGATGGAACGTAACCGCAAAATGTTCCTCATTGTATTGAGCGATCAAGAATTGGCCGAAATCCGCGAAAAGGCACAAAAGCATCCTCGGAAGCTATTGGAGCTATTAACGAATTATTTTATTGACATGCAGAGAAAGAATAAAATGGTTGCAACCGATGCGGAGATGCAGGCGATCACTTTCATGTGGATGAATTACGGAGCGTTTATTTCGCAATTGTTCGTCAAGTCTGAGCTTACGGCAAAATCCAAAAAAGATTTTTTGAGCTCAAGTGTTGAACTGTTCGTTAGGGCTTTAAGCCCTTAATTTTTTTGAATAAAAGATAGTGAGTGCTAACAAACATTGGAGGAGGTTTAGGAATGAGGGAATCGCACAAGCTTGTTGGTCAAACGGCGGCAGCAGGGTTCCAAATCGGGGTTAGGAGGACGTTTCCCCTCTCGCCTGAAGAGGTGTGGTCGTTTCTAACTTCGCCCGAAGGGACAAAATTATGGCTCGGAACCGTACCTTCTCTTGCATTTAAAGAGGGAGAGATTTTTGCATCCGAAGAAGGGATTTCGGGCCAGCTCAGGGTCGTAAAGCCTCTAAAGCAGCTCCGCTTAAAGTGGGGAAAGAAGGAGTGGGCAAAGCCGTCCACGCTGCAAATTCGGCTGCTATCCAGCCATCCCGATCGAACAACGATCAGCTTTCACCAAGAGAATCTGGATCATCCGAATACGCGGGAACAAATGAAGCTGCATTGGGAAAGCGTTCTGAATGCCATCTGGCAGAATACAAGCACGGTAAATGATGAAGAGGAGATGGGTAAGGATGAATAAGTTTAGTCATATCGATCTTAGGGTGAACGATTTGGAGAGTGTCATGCCTTTCTATGAAAAGCTGCTTCCCGAGCTAGGGTTCACGAGAACGTATCACAGCTTGAATTGGAAGGTGTTTGCGGCCGAAGGGGAATTGCCTAGCGCAGCTTATTTTGCGATCACAGAGGACCGGGAACATAAGCCCAATTCCAATCTGATTGGTTTCTGGGCGAACGACCGGGATGAAGTCGATCATATTGCAAAACTAGTCAAGGATAATGGCGGTACGATTAACGACGGCCCCAGGCTGTTCCCGATTAGCCCCACGTATTACGCCATCTATTTTGAAGATCCTTGCGGAAATAAATATGAACTGGTGCATCGGTTGAATGAAATCCCAATACGTACGGAAGCGGCGAAGAGGGGCGGCGATCCCCTCTTTTGTGCTATTATAGGGAAACGCAGAACGGTTGGAGGGACGGTATTTGCTTGAACTAATCAATCTACATAAAACGATTGGAAACCAAGACCTCCTATCGAAGATGAATCTGAATGTTGCTCCGGGACAGTCCGTTGCAATCTATTCCGCTTATGAAACGGCCGAAATGCTCATGGGCCTTCTGCAAGGCCTGTACAATGCATCCGGCGGAGAAATTCGATTCGATGGCCAAGCTGCCGATAAGGGGATCATGGAGCGATTTGTTTTCGCGCTAAATGAAGAGAAAGTAAATCAACGCTTGAAGGTAAGCGAATATTTAAAGTTTTGGAGCCGTTTGTTCGGTTCGAGAATAGGGATCGAACAAGTCGCTTCGTTGGTCGGATTGACGGGCAGAGCCGATTCGCTAATTGCCAAACTAAGCGCTTCCGAGCAAATCCGCTTACATTGGGCGAGATGTATTCTTCAAGATCGGGCGCTTGCCGTTTTTATTGATCAATCGAAGCAGATCATGGATCACGAATTGTTAGCCATCTTGCAGGCGGCGATCGCTTTTTTGAAGCAGGAAAATAAAGCCGTTCTCGTAATGGTTGCCTCCGCCGAGCAGGCGGCCGAGCTTGGCGACCAGACGTATCGGTTGTTTAAAGGGGGGCTTCTAACGCTGCAGCAGGATACGGACAAGGCAGGCTTCGAATCCCCCCGGAGAATGATCGAAATCAGTAAAGTCCCCGTCAAGCTCGACGACAAGATTATGCTGCTTAATCCGTTTGAGATCAATTACATTGAAGGGCGCGACGGCAGCACCATTGTTTACGTAGACGGTCTATCCTATGTTTGCGCCATGACATTAAATCAACTGGAAACCCGGCTGACTCCATTTGGCTTTTTCCGCAGTCATCGCTCCTACCTCGTCAACTTGCAGCAGGTTCGCGAGATCGAAGCTTGGACAAAGGATAGCTACATTCTTAAGCTGGATGGCGTACAAGGGATAACTGTCCCTCTATCCAAGTCCAAATATCTGGAATTGAAGGAGCAACTGGATATTTGATCTCCGGCTTTCATCGCCTGCTGCCGCTTTTCACCCTCGATTTAACGCTTTTCACGGCATTTTTACGGTTATTGGACATTGAGCGCTGTAAACTGATAGCAAGTCGGCAGGGAGGAGGTTGTATTTGAAGCAAAAGAGCGCCATATGGCGTGCGCTGCTGTATCGGGAAACGAGAATCGTGATGCGCAGTCCGCAAGTGTTAATGTTTATCGTGCTGCCGATTTTATACGCTGTCATCTACAACATAATCGGCCAGCAAATGTTTACCGCAGTACAAGTGTGTATAAGCATGGCTCTTTCGATTTGCGGCGTCTTTGTTGAGGCGTTGCTGATTGTTTCGGAGAAAGAAACGAACGAATGGCGAACACTTAATCGTGCAGGAATCTCTTTGTTGACGCTGCTCGGATGCAAAACCGTAGTAACAGTGACGATCTCCTTACTTACCGTATTGACTTGCAGTATGATTACCGGGTACGACTTCTTGCAGGTTGTGCAACTGATGATTGTTCTATTGCCTGTTTTAGGAGCCTTTATATCGGTGGGCGTCATTGTCGGATTGACTTACAATTCGATGGAGGAAATAGTATTAACGAAATTGCTGCCTATATTATTAATAATGGTCCTTGTTATTTTGCCGGTACTCATTCCGTTACAGAACAACATCCGGCTTCTTGCCTGGTATAAACACTATCCAACGGGCATTCTGTCGGCAGCAATGAACGTTGTTGCAGAGGAAGGGAGCTTTGGAGTAATAGCGGCGCTGGCCTTGAAAGCTTGCTTATGGATGGCTGTCGTCGGGGGGGCCGGTTACGGATTAGTCTGGAGAAAACAAAGGCGGTAAGTCACATCATGCAGGCAGCGTCCGGAGGGTAAAGATGGATATCGGGAGCATATTGGAGAATGTAAAAGAAGCCAATATTTTTATTCAATTGGGAACCGTGTTTTTAGTCTCGCTTGTTCCTTTTTTAGAAGGATATGTTGCGGCTTCAGTCGGTATTGTGATAGGATTCCCCGCTATTCCGACGATTATCGCCGCCTGCTTTGGAAATTGGATTTCCGTCATGGCGATTATTGTATTGTATGAGAAGCTGAGCCGCCGTCGAAAAGCCAAGCAGAGCGGCGGCCATACCGGCAAGCGAATGGAACGCGCCCGTAATTTATTCAATAAATACGGCGTGCCCGGCGTCGCGTTGATCGGGCCTTTAATTTTCGGTCATCATATTGGGGCGTTCATCTCGCTCGTGTCGGGGTCATCCAAGCGATATGTCACTTTGTGGATGACGATTGGGATTCTGGTATGGACGATCGCTGCGGGAGCGTTGGCTGCTATAGGCATTGATTTTGTAAGCGGCTTGCGGTAGGAATCGAACCCGATTGGATGAACAGCGAACTCAAATAAGTCAAACGTCAGTCCGACCTTCTCGTCGGCTGACGTTTTTATTAAATTGAGGACAGAATACCGCAACTTTCCAAACCCGAAAACGTTTTGTTGTTGTAGGATTAAATGAAGGGAGCGGGACCAGTTGAGGAAGTCGATTAGTGCGGTGTTGATGCTTTTACTTATCTTGGCTATGTTTGGGTGCGATACCGACAAGGACGAACCTGCAAGAATAGATCAGATTGTTAAAGTGGATGCTACTCGTGAGAATTCGCCCGCACCCGCAGAACCGGAAGCTGATGTCCCCGTCTTGCCGCTTAAGGAATATGTGGAGCTGCCGGCGAATCATTATGTTGAGGTCATAGAAGCGCTTAGCGACAATGAACTGCGAGTGAAATTAACGGATATGCAAACGGATATAGAAACGGATCGATCCTATTTTGCCCTGATCGATATGAACACGAAAACCATAACAAAAACAAATGACGCAGTAGAAGAAGAAATGCTCTCAGGATATTGGGAAGTGAAAAGCCCGACTGGAAAGTGGACAGCGGCATGGGATATGAATAAGCCTGGCATCTGGGGCATAGCTGCGGATGCGGGAGACAAGACGCAATGGACGAACAGCGACGGGGACAGAAATCCACTCTGGCTAAGCGATGGGAGCGGCTTTTACTATTTGCATTCAACGGGTGTCAATTTGGGGGATGGAGCCGGATTTGAAGCTACGCTCGCCCATTATGACATTGCAACAAGGAAAAGCACGGTTCTTTCTTACGAAAAGGGGTTTTGGGGCGGACTCAGGTGGCTGGTTCCCGATGAAAGCATTGTTGCTTCGAACGGATTTGACGATGTCATTGGATTGAAGATTATTCATTTGCCGGATGGCACAGAAAAGCAGATTGTAGATACTTCAAATTTAGACTATTTGGATTATGCGATTCATAAAGAATCGGGCCAATTGCTCATAACGGACTACGGGAAGTTTGCTTGGTATGACCGCAAAGGAGACGTTGCCAATCAACTGGAATGGCCTGTTGAACTGGATGAATCCACGCGAAAGAACCCCAATTACGTGGAGGGTGGAAACCCATATGAACAACCCTTTTACGAAAGCGGCGTGAATGGCGGACGTGTGGGCCCTCATGGCTTGCAGTTTTCGCCAAACGGAAAGCACCTTTCCTACTTACTCGGTGCGATAGGGGAAAGCATTGATGACAAGGTGTCAGGCGTAAAAATGGTTATCAGCAATACCGACGGGACAGATCCTGCTTTGGTATTGGACGATTACGTGCGAATGGACAGGGATTATGTTTGGAGCCCTTCGTCGAAACGGATATTTATCGCATTCTCGACAGATGAGGCAAGAGGTAGGGCTTATATTGGGCGAATCTCTGTTGAATAATGCCGAGTCGATCTACAGAATGAGCAATTTGAATGAACGTCGGTGACAGAACAACTCCAATATAATCGAAGCCTCCTTCGCTGCTGAAGGAGGCTTTCAACGCTTGTATCGGACTCATCGCATCCTGCAATGGGTCTAATCGTATGCACGCATACTCGCAATCATTTTGTCGAAATAGAGGTCGATCGCGGAGTCGTCTTCATCTATCCATTTTTCGTAGAAAACCTGATGCTTCATCATCTTGTAGAAATCCATTAGCGCCTGCTTCATCGTAATGTTTTGCAGCATCAGCCACTTGGGGTCTAGCAGCTTTCGGAAGACAAGATCGACCTGTGTGAGATAGATGCGCGTATTGATCGGACAAAATACGCCAAGCTGAATGCCGCTATCGAAGTAGTCGGCCAGCTTGTTTTTGCATAGCTCTACGGCTTGCCCCAGCTTGGACGACAAGTTAGGGTAGGTCGTGTTCAGATCCAGAAGCAGTACATCTGTCAAGTAGAAGGACAGCTTAATCGTAAGCTTGAACGCTTGGGCGAAAGACTCGTTGTAGAACTTCCGTTCTTCGGCGGACGGCTGCGAGAGAGGCTCCGGGGATAACGTCGTGGGAGCCTCCGACAACATTTGGTTCGATACGAACAGCGCGAATTTATCGATAATACATTCCGCGATTTCGTCTTTCGAAGCAAAATATTTATACATCGTCGCTTTGCTGATATCCATATATTTAGCCGCATCGTCCATTTTTAACGGGCTGAAGCCGTGCTTTTGGACAAAGGGCATCAAGCGCATGACAAGCTTCTCCCGTTTATCGAAAAACGGATCGCATTGGGTTTCTGACATTTCACAACACCTCCTGGATGACCCAACTTTAGGGCGTGTATGCAAACCCGCTCAGGGGCATCTTCCACCTCCCCTGCTGCGTCACTTTTGCTTGACGTACCCCCGGTACGCCTTCACAAAAGTTTCTTGCATGGAACGAAAATTCGGCCAAATCTGCTATCTTCGGAGTATGCATACACGCCCTAGTATAGAACATCTCTCCAGGATTATAAACCATATTTACTAATTGAACTTTTTAAATTTATTTTGTTTACTTTGTATGTTTGGGTGTGCTATTTTAGTTGCAAGCAAATGATTACCTTGGAGGAGATGTAGATGTCAGCAGAAGCCAATGCAGGTGAGTCATTCTCAGTCCGTTCGCTCCTTGCACCGTTGATCGCGATTGTCGTCGGGTTGTTTATGGTCATCTTGGATACAACGGCAGTCAATGTCGCCATTCCGGTGCTGGCCGATGATCTGCATAGCTCATTAAGCCTCATTCAATGGACGATCACCGGTTATTCGTTGGCTCAGGCCATCGTAATTCCGATGGCGGGTTGGTTCTCCGATCGCTTCGGGGCGAAGCAGACTTTTATCGTATCGATTATTTTATTCACCGTGGGTTCGATTCTTTGCGCATTCGCCGGCACGGCGGAGCAGTTGATCGCCTTCCGAATCGTGCAAGGGCTTGGCGGTGGAATGGTCATGCCAATCGCCTTCGCGATGACCTACCGGATCAGTCCTCCCGAATCGGTAGGGAAGATTATGGGGATAATGGGAGTACCGGTACTGCTAGCCCCGGCGCTTGGGCCGGTTGTATCGGGGTATTTAGTAGATTACGTCAATTGGAAATGGATCTTCCTGATCAATATTCCGGTTGGGATCGTCGGGGTGCTGTTGAGCGTTCTGTATTTGCCAAAACTCCCGAAAAAGGCTTCGGCTCCACTTGATTACGCGGGTATCGCGATTGCGCCGCTTGCGTTCGGCGGGCTGTCATACGGATTGAGCGAAGCAGGGGAAGGGTGGTCTTCCGCAAAGACGATCGCCGGTCTGGCCGTAGGCGCCGTGGCGATGATTCTATTCGCCGTCATCGAGCTTCGGCGCAAGAAGGAGCCTTTGCTGGAGCTGCGGGTTTTCCGTTCCGTACAATTTACTCGGGGGATCGTAGTACAGTGGGTGATGCAGTTCTCCATGTTCGGACTGATCTTCGCCATTCCTTACTTCATGCAGCGTCTGATGGGAATGAGTGCGTTCGAGGCGGGATTATGGACATTGCCGCAGGCATTGGCCTCGGCCATTATGATGCCGTTCAGCGGACGGCTGTTCGACCGGATCGGCGCGCGTCCGCTAGTCGTCGGAGGATTGGTATTGGTCACGGTTGGCGCTTATCTGCTCTCGTTTATCGATCCGAGCGATAGTCCATGGTTGTTCTTGACTCCTCGTATGTTAATCGGGTTCGGAACGGGGCTGTCTTTCATTGCCTTGAATACACACCTGATCCAGACTGCGCCCAAGGAATTGGTCGGCAAGGTGACCTCGTTGACAAGCGCCGCGCAGCAGGTCTTCGGATCGTTTGCCATCGCGGGATTAACAACGCTGCTCGTTAACCGAACCAGCTATTATGCGGGCAAAGGCGAGGCGCCTATTCCGGATGCGATGTCGCACGCGTTTCATAATGTGTATCTATTGATCGCTATCCTCGCGGCTGCCGGATTGCTGCTGGCGTTCACGCTCAAGCGACCGGCTAAGGAGCAGGAGGCTCAGTCGTCTGTCGTGGTGGACGTCGGCGTTTAATGAGCAGGGCTGGTAGGCTTGGAATAAGGTGTAGCGAGGAGTTAGGTAGGAACTTACTTGTTTACAGAATAAATCATCGTGGTATAATTTAGAGAGAGGTAAGGTTAGAGGAGCCGTGCGCTAACACGACTCCCCACAACAGCCGCTTTTAAGGGCGGTAGGCTTTCGGATAAGGGATTAGAAATAGACCGTTGTCCTTGGGTGAGGGCGGTCTATTTCCTTTTAAAGAATGAGAGTATAAGTACAATCAAAGTCGCAAATGAAATCATAAGCGCCAAAGCGTCCTTAACCTCCATGGCATCACCTCCCTCCCGGGAGACTAGCCGACCGCCCTCAAAGTCTATACTGTTGTACATCCAATCATACCATATTCTGTTGAAAGAGCGAAAAATATGTCGCTCTTTTTTTGACCTATCGGAAAGTATAAAATTCGCTAACTTTTCTGCATGACGTAGGGGTGTAAATGTTTTTCATTCACCATTTGTACGATAGTACGATATATCGTATAAACACTTCTATTTTTCAGGGGGATGTAGCCACTTTGTGTGGTTGGTCGTACAAAATAAGGTGTTGGAGCCGTCGGGGCGCCAGATTTGTATGACAAATCGTACAAGTTGACCTCAAATGGACGAAGAGTAATGAAATTGTATGAAATTTCATCTAAATTTGGCGTGCGACTTCAAACGACAAACGTACTTAAGTAATATTTTCACACCGTTCTGCTGTCCTAATAAATGCTTATAACTAACAATTCCCATCCCTCAAGCATTCGAAGAAGGTATAATGAAAGGAATAGAATTCTAAGAACGGCTTATGGAAAAGGAGTACTTGGACTATGAATCATACACTCGTAGATATCGGCGTTAATCTGATGCATCGTTCCTTCAACGAAGATCGCGAGCAGGTGATCGAGAGAGCGATAGCAAACGAGGTTACACCCCTTATTCTGACAGGGACGAGCTTGAGGAACAGCATGGAAACCGCGCGTTATGCCGGACGTTACCCGGGAAAGCTGTATGCGACCGCGGGAGTGCATCCTCATGATGCGAAGAGCTGCACCCCGGAGACGATTGCGAAGCTAAAAGAATTGGCGGCATTGCCTCAGGTGGTAGCGATTGGGGAATGCGGTCTGGACTACAACCGGGACTTTTCGCCGCGGGACGTGCAGCGGAAATGGTTTGCCGAGCAAGCTCGTTTGGCGAATGAGCTGAACATGCCGTTGTTTCTGCATGAGCGGGAGGCATTTGCGGATTTTATTGCGATTCTTAAAGAGCATTCGGTTCAGAAAGCGGTGGTCCATTGTTTTACAGGGACGTACTCTGAGCTAAAGGTATATCTACAAATGGGTTACTATATCGGAATTACCGGCTGGATCTGCGATGAACGAAGGGGTAAGCACTTGAGGGACCTTGTTCGCATGATTCCGCTCAATCGGCTTATGATCGAGACGGACGCACCGTTCTTGACTCCAAGGGACTTAAAGGAAAAGCCGGCGGATGGACGGAACGAGCCTGCTTTCCTCCCGCATATCCTGCAGGCCGTAGCACGATGCGTAAGTAGACCAGCAGATGAGGTCGCTAAGGCGACGACGGAAACAGCGACGGAGTTTTTCGGGATTAAATAAGTTCGAAGGAAAAATTCAGGAGGGCATGAGTGCTTTTAAAACAATTTCGTTATGATTTGACCCGTGGGTTAGGCAGCATTATTCTTTATCTGAAACAGTCCCCCAAGCTTACTAGCAAGCATATTGACGCTATATTTAGTGCTTGTGTGAAGAACACTGCATATGATCCTCAATGCGATATTAGCAGGGAAGATTATCTTTGGGAGATCATTCAGCTTTCTCAACAATCCGAGACTCTTCAAGAACGAATTCTCGAAACTTTAGGAAACGATGCAAACGGATGGGGATTATTACAGGTTTTCCGACTTGCGAAAATTTTTGCCCTGAACGGGAATTCAACAGCACTGGAAGCTATGAAAAGAGGGTTCCGTTACAATGAGGAATGGAACAATTTCATTGGCGGAGAGGAAATCATAATACTTGAAGGGGAGCAAGGCTTTTTATTTACGGCAAGTCGAATTGGAGAGCACATACTGTCCTCTGATTATGAAGAGGATAGAGCTCTACTGGATTTCGCCAAAGAACAATTAGGAGAAGAAAAAGTAGCTGCTCTTCTCGAGAATTACTGCGATGCAAATTTTCGGGCATTTGTGCAATCCACAGATTGTCATTATGAAGATGGAGAAGCTCCATCGAACCCAAATCATTTTGTGACTTATGAAGGGTTGAAAACATCCATCGGGTCAGTTCCCGATGCCTATTTTCGTTATACGAGATGGGGAATGCAGGCTTCCAAAGAAGACTTGTTAAGGGCAGCTAACGACCTATTAGAGGAGAAGAATACAAGAAAGCGATTAGCCTATTTGTATATTTTCGGAAAAACAATTTTCCCGCTTGATCCTCAGAAAATAATTGATCTCACTCTCTCGAAAAATAGACGTTTGCGCTCTGCAACTATTGCTGCCCTTAGTAATATTAAGGATGAGCGCATTCACCAGCTTGGAATACAGTTAATGGCTAGACAGGCTACTGAAATCGACGCGCTTGATCTGTTTATTCTCAATTACTCTGAAGATGATTTGCCTTTATTGGAGGGCAGTGTTTTCAAAAAACATACTGAGCATTCGTTTCATAGCGTCGGGTTTAGCATATTGAAGATTTTCGCTAATAACCCGACTCCATCATGTCGTAGAATACTGATCGAATTATACAATAAAGGGCTGTGTTCCTTTTGCAGAAAACGTTCTATAGAAGCAATGATATCTAATAAGGTATTGCCTGCTTCCATTCAAGATGAGATCAGGTACGATTGCAATCCCAATATTCGTAACCTAATAAACACAAGCGCCGGGCTTCCCTGACCGACGCTTGTGTTTATTTTCTTCTATAGGACTTTTCCCAATCGTTAAGCACATCTGCCTGTGTCAGCAGTCGGTCCCTTAACCATCGAGATGCTTCCCATTCTTGTATGGCTTGCTGCTTTGTTTTGTAGAAGCGGTAGTCGCAAATATTCCAGGAGCAATACAGTTTTCGGTACCACTTGCCGTTTTGAACGTCACTGGTGAAGAGGCGAACGGCTTTACTTGCCCGCCGTTTGCTTCAACGAGTACCGGGCGTTGTATGATCTGTCCATGCGGGTGACTTACGGATTTTCGGATTTCATTGACATAACCGGGGGGCCAAATCTATAATTTGTTACACACAGTGTGTAATTAATTACCTAAGTGTAACATAAAATAAATACGAAAGGTGCAAAGCCGTATGCCGACCTCGGAACAGCCTACAACACGCCCCTGGATAAAGTGGGTGGCCGTGCCTATCATTGTGCCTCTTATGTATGTGCTTAAATTGCGAGAGCGTTTATACCGTTATCGACCGGAGCCTTTAGAGCGGTTGTATCGCGAACCGGGGCCTTACCAAAGCGCCAGCGTTGTTATTCATGACGAACAAGGACGCCCGCTATATCGGATCGATTACCCGGAAGACCGGATGGATGCCTGTCCGGTTGTCCTATGGGGCAACGGCTCGGATGCCCAGCCGGAGAACTATGGGGAATTGCTGGCTCATCTGGCCACTTGGGGGTTCGCGGTTGTCGGCAATTATTGCCGCAATACGGGAACCGGCAAGGAAATTGCGGACACCGTCAATTATGTCTGTCGCGAGAATGAGAAGCCGACGAGTCCGTTCTTCGGGAAGCTGAGGACAAATCGGATGGGCGCAGTGGGTCATTCTCAAGGCGCGACCGGGGTGTTGAACGCGAGCCGGTATTTGGAGCAGCCGTTTCAGACCGTTGTGACGATCGCTCTCCCGGCTCTGAAATGGTGCGATGCGAAGGATGTGTATGAAATCGAGAGCCAATATGCCGACTTGTTTTTCATGGCGGGTACGCACGATTTCATGATTTCTCCGACAGCTTCCAATTCGAATGCCTATCATGCGGTTCGTCCGAGGCAAGCGGCAGTCATGGCTATGACGAAATGCGCGGACCATCTGGAAAGCATGGGGAACGGAGGCATGCATAGAGGCTATCTGACCGCGTGGCTGCGTTATCGGTTGGCGGAGGATGGGCAAGCCGCTGCCGCCTTTGCAGGCCAGCGACCCGAGATTCATCGCAATAAAGGCTGGAAGCATGTCTGTACCCAAAATCTTTAGCACGAATATTAAAGACGGGGAGAGGGAATCGCTCTATGAAAAAGATTAAGCGCGTTCTATTTTATTCCATTGTCGTTGTTGTGCTTTCCATCGTGTACTTTAACCGCAAAGTTCTCAACAGACCGAGCAGCCAAACCCGCTTCGAACTAACGAAGCGCGGCAAATGGAATAAAGTGAAGCTGGGCCCAAAAGCCATGGCAGCCGACGGATCGAAGTTCTTCTTATATACGCGCAAAGGCGGAAGCCGCAATTTGATGATCTACTTCTGCGGTGGAGGCGGCTGTTGGGATGGAGAGATGGCCCATATTCCCTTATCTCTGCGCTCTTATCTTAAGCATGGTCAATTCGGCTATTACTTCGCGCGAATCCCTTTTTATATTCTTAGCATGCATCGGGGGATATTCGATCAACGCCCCGACAATCCGTTCTCCGAATGGAACGTCGTGTTTATCCCTTATGCTTCCGGCGATTTTCATGTCGGCCATACGACGGTAAGCTACGCGAGCAAAAAGAGCTCCAAATCCCGAACGGTCAGGCATAACGGTAGAAATAACGTAGAGGAAGCGTTACAGTGGATTTACCGGAGTTTCGATACGCCGGATAAGCTGCTCATCGCAGGTTCAAGTGCCGGGGGTTTCGGTTCCGCCCTCTGGGGAAGCAAAATCGCCAATCACTATGCCGATGCCGAAATCTATCATCTCTCGGACAGCTCCTTTTTGCTTTCCGATCGGTGGCCGACCCTTGTGGAAGACAATTGGAAGGCAGAGTTTCAGCGGACGTTCTCTTATCCGATGGAAGCGGATATGATAGGAGCCGCATTCCGCCACAACGGCACGGCCATGCCTGCCCATGCGGTTCTGCTTCATGTCTGTACTGTCCACGATAAAGTGCTGGCCTCGTTTCAGAATAGGCTGAACGGCAAAGGGGACGAGATCAATAGGCAAATTACAGAGGAATGGAGCAGTCAATTCCGCTCTTCCACCCGTCAGCTTGACGAGCAACTGCCTAATTTTTATTATTTTCTCACCAACCATGAGTACGATTCGGAAACTCATACGACACCGCACACTTTGCTGCCTATGAAAGCCTTCTATGAGGCGGAGGAAGAAGGTACGAAATTGATAACGTGGCTCGACGGGATTGTTCACAAAAACGAGCGCGTCTCGCGGGGCTCGCGTTTTCTCCATCCCGAGGAAGCCGAGACGGCGAATGCCGAGAAAGGCCTAGAACAAGGAGGATCGCACAATGAAGCTTAGAGAGAAGCAGCTTCAGCTTACGAGGGAAATGATCAAGGAGGCTGCGTTGGACACGTTTTGCGAGAAGGGGATCGAAGGCTCGGACCTCGTTCTCGTCGCTGCCCGTGCAGGCACGTCCAGACGGACGTTGTATCACCACTTCAAGGACAAGGAGCAGTTGGCGACCGAGGTGTACGTGGACAATCTCAAAAAAATGTTCGGAAGACTGCTTCTCGAATTCGACTTCAAATCGCCGCGCGCCTCGATAGAGGCCATTCTAAATAAATATTTGTTCCTGAGGGAGCACCACCCGGATTTGATTTATTACGATTCGCTCTTCAGCGTGTATTTTGCCAGCATGGGCAAAAATCCGGCGGAGCTGCCGGCGTTTAAGGAATTGATCCGCGAGGAAACCCATCTATCCATGAGCGCCTTTTCACTGGATTTGCAAACGGAGGAAACGGGGCAAAAGCTCGTATGGATTGAGCGCACGCGAATGGTGACGCATCTTTACTTCATTTATTTGCAGAAGTCCGTGTTAATTTCTCGTCAGAATCAAGATGCGACGAAAGCCGAGGAAATCGAGCAGAACGTTCGTTATAAGGAATTTCTGCTCAATCTATGGGAAGGGCAATGATTGGGAGTCGCCGTCGCGGGATAAGGCACACGATTCGTTTCAAACTAATATTAGGCGTAGCCGCGATTCTCGTGCCGCTTATCGTTCTGCTTAATTTCAACCAATACTATGCCGCGCAAGTCGTCCGAACGCAGGTAGCCGAGAGCAATCAAAGCTATATTTCGCTTTACATGAATCAAATAGACGGCATTTTGGAAGAGATCGACAGCTTCCTGATCGGCATGATCGTTTCCGACCCGAATTTGCCGTTATTGGATAAGCGGCTATCCGAGGAGCAGGCGGCACTGTTAAAGGTGCAGCTCTCCAAGCAGTTGACGAACGAAATGGCCCGCTACGGAACGATGGACGAATTTTTTATTTATTCGGCTATCGACAACAGTCTCATTGAATCGTTTAGCTCGCGGCCGTCCTACTCCGAGCGGGTTGCGGTAGGAGAAGAAATCGTAAGCTTGTTAAGCTTATCCTCCCTGGAGATTTCGCATGAGGCAAGAAAATGGATCGTTCGCGAGATCGATGGCAGCTACTATATTGTGCGGCTGCTTCAAGCCGAACGAAACATCTACGTCGGAGCTTGGGTGCGGGCGGACAGCCTGCTTGTTCCGCTTAAGCTGATCGACTTGGGGGAAAACGGCCTTTCTTTGTTCGCTACGACCGAGGGGAAACCTATGATGAATACCGATTTCATTCGCGACAATGAAATCGATCTAACCTTCGCCGAGGGAGGCGAAAGCCTATCCGGGAAACCGGAGCGTTATTTAACCGTGGGGGCGTTATCGAAGCAGGGAGACTTTCGCCTTGCAGCGCTTATACCGGAACAAAAAATCTTAAAGAGCCTGTTTAATCTCCGGGAATGGAACATGGTTGTTTCGATCGGTTCGATTGTGCTGCTGCCGCTGAGCTTGCTGCTGCTTCGCCGAACGATACTGCTGCCGATTCGGAGGCTTCTCGCTGCGATGAAGCGAATCGGGGAAGGCCATATGCAAGGAATTCCCGAATCCAGCTTCTCGACGGAAGAGTTCCGCGTGGTTAACGACAACTTTAACTACATGCTCACACAGATTAGAGAGCTGAAAATCCATGTCTATGAAGAACAATTAAGCAAGCAGCAAGCGGAGCTGAGACAGCTTCAAACGACGATAAACCCTCACTTTTATTTGAACTCCTTAAACATTATGCATAGCCTCGCCGTTGTTGGCGATTATAGGCTGATTCAGGAAATGTCCCGCTGTCTGTCCGACTATTTCCGGTATATCTTTCGCAGCGGCGCGTCATTCGTCTCCCTTGGAGACGAGCTTATGCATACGCAGAATTACATTCGGATTCAAGAGCTGCGGTTTCCGGGCCAACTGAGCGGAGAGATCGAGGTTCCGTCTTATTTGACGGAGCTGGCCGTTCCCTCGCTCGTTATTCAAACGTTTGTGGAGAATGCCGTTAAGCACGCCTTTTCGTTGGAAAAGCCATTCCGTCTGACCTTAAGAGGAAAGCTGGAATCGGACGGCAGCGAGCCCCGCTTGCTTCTCGTTATAGAGGATACAGGGAGCGGCTTCCCTCAAGAGGTGCTGGAAAGCTTGGCGGAGGGAAGGAGCCTGGAACGCAAGGACGGAAGCAGGCATGGCTTATGGAATACGCGGCGCAGGCTGGAGCTGCTGTATGAAGGACATGCCGACTTGAAGTTAGCGAACTGGGATTCAGGAGGAGCAAGGGTTGAGATTCGTCTGCCGATGAAGCCGTTCCCCAAGGGAGAGGACGACAACGATGCTGAACGTATTAATCGTCGATGACGAGATTCATTTTGTGGAAGCGGTTAAGCGTATGGTGGATTGGGTGGGGCTAGACGTCGCCAACGTCTACACGGCTTATAGTTCATCTGCCGCAGAGCAGGTTTTTCAGGCGCATGACATTCATGTGCTTCTTTGCGATATTGAAATGCCGCAGAGGACCGGGTTGGAGCTGCTGGAGTGGATAAGGCGGAAGGAGCTGCGGACGGTGCCGATTCTGATGACCTGCCACGCCGATTTTCGGTTCGCACAGGAAGCCGTGCGTCTGGGCTGCTCCGATTATTTGCTCAAGCCGCTGTCCAAGGAGGAACTGGAAACGGCTATTCGTAAAGCGGCGCAAATTGCGAATCGGGAGCAAGAGCGCATTGAAGCTCAGCAAAATAAGCTGTGGTGGTTGCATCAGCAGGACATGAATGTGGAGAGATTTTGGATGGATCTGTTAAGCGAGGCGATTCCGGCTAATCGCGGAGATTTTCTTCGCGAAGCGGCCGCTCGGCAAATTTCATCTTACGGGGATGCCGAAGTGATCCCGATCTTGCTGGTCGTTCGGCATTGGCATCGGGATTTTCAGGTCAGAGATAGAAAGCTGTTGGAGTACGCACTGAAAAATGCAGGCAAAGAACTGATCGGAAGGCTTAGTCCGGGGAGCGTATTTGTGCCGGTTGGCAGCGAAGCTTGGCTGCTCATTATGACTGTTGCCCCGGATCAGTGTATCGGAGAGAGCGGACTTGCCATTATGTGCCGTCGATGGGTTGAATTTTGCAAAACAAACCTTTATTGCGAGTTAACCTGTTACGGGGGGCAAGCCATTCCCGGACACGAGGTTTCGTCGATGCTGCACAGATTGCAGCGATTGGATCGGAACAACGTGAACGGAGTCGGTTATGTCAGCCTTGCCGCGGAGAACCGTGCCGTTGACGCTCCGATTGCCTTGCCCGATATGAGCGGGTGGGCGGCGTTGCTCCGGCAGGGCGTCAAGATGAGGCTGCTGGAGGAAACGGCGGCGTTTATTGGCAGTCTAAGGCATCGGTCGGACATTGACAGCCGATACTTGCTCGCATTTAAAGAGAATTTCCTGCAAATGACGCACGCGGTGCTGCAGCAGCAAGGCGTCCAAGCGCATCTTATGTTTTGCGACGGGGGCAGCTTGCGGTTGTCGGAAGCGGCATCGCGCTCCTTGGCGGATCTGGAGCGCTGGCTTGCACATGTCGTTGCGAAAGCGGCGGGGTATGCTCAAGCCTCATCCATGGGAGATGTCGTCGAAAGGGCCACTCGTTACATTTTATCCAATCTGGATCAGAACTTGTCCAGGGAGGCGGCAGCCAGCCACGTTTATTTACATCCGGATTATTTGACGCGCTTATTCAAGAAGGAGCTCGGCTGCACGATTCCTGAGTTTATTATGCGCGAAAGAATGAAGCTGGCCAAGCAGCTGCTTGCCCATTCGGAGCTTCCCGTAAGCGCCGTGTCGATGGCTAGCGGTTATGCGAATTTCTCCCATTTCGCCAAACTGTTCAAGCAGCAGACGGGCTTGACCCCGGTAGAATTTCGCCAAAGCGAGCGCGGAGGCGCCAATGGCAAAGTCGAAATCACGTCAGGCTAAAGTCGAAGCCGAAGCAGAAGCAAGCGGCGGTCTCCGGCTACAATGGCAAGAGAAAGCCAAATGACGAGGCCAGGGGGAAATACAATGAGCAAGAAGGCATGGTTGTCCGCAAGTCTAGTAATCGTAATGCTATTGTTGTCGGCATGCGGTTCCAATGGGAATTCAGGCGAATCGGCGAAGCCGGGGAATACTTCGGGGGCGGAAGCTCCGTCAAGCAGCGGCAAGCCGCAGACAACCGACGAGCTGAACGTCGCCTTTCTGAGCGTAACGGGAACGCCGCCCGATCTGAAGGCGGTCGAAGACGAAATCAACAAAATCACGACAGCCAAAATCAATGTGTCCGTCAATTTGATGCCAATCAATTACGGAGCTTACGCCCAACAGGTCAATCTGATGCTGACAAGCAACGAGAAGCTGGATCTCATCGTTGTAGGCTCGCCGTTCGGGTTTAGCTCCCAAGTGTCCCGAGGACAATTGCTTCCGTTGGACGAACTGCTCGACAAGCATGGAAGCAATATCCGCAAGGCGCTTGATCCCGTATATTTGGATGCAAGCAGGGTGGACGGCCAAATCTACGGCGTAACGCCGGTCAGAGATTTGGCGACCGCCAACGGCTTCACGATGCGCAAAGATCTCGCAGACAAGCACGGCATCGATGCGGGGAAAATCAAATCCTTGGACGACGTAGAAGCCGCGCTTAAGATCATTAAGGATAAAGAGCCGGGGATCACGCCGTTAATTCCAAGCGGTGCGGGGTTTTCTTTCTTAACGAGCTATAGTTGGCACGACGGGTTGGGCAACGGCATGGGCATTCTCCCGGGCTACGATAACGGTTTGCAGCTTGTCAACGGATACGAGTCGCCGGAGTATGCCGAGCTTTTGAAAAAGATGAGAAGCTGGTATGAAGCAGGTTACTTGCTGAAGGACGCTTCTACGAACAAGTCGAGCCAGATCGAATTAATAAAGGCGGATCGGGCCTTCGGCTACCTCTCGAAGCTGAAGCCAGGCTTCGATGCGCAGGAATCCCGTTCGATCGGCAAGGAGATGGTTAGCGCAGAGCTATCGGCTCCGGTATCGATGACGGATCATGTTTTGAACATTATGTGGGGCATTCCGAGACAAGCGGACAATCCGGAAGCGTCGATGAAGTTTCTGGACTTGATGTACGGAGACGCGGAGCTCGTCAATTTGTTGGACTGGGGTATTGAAGGCAAGCATTACGTAAAAGTGTCCGACAATGTGATCAAGTACCCGGAAGGCGTAACGATAATGACGAACGGCTATAACCTGAATATGAGCTGGCTGTTCGGCAATCAATTTCTCGCTTATGTGTTTGAGGGGGAAGATCCTGATATTTGGCAGAAAATGAAGGAGTTCAACGAGCAAGCGGTCAAGTCGAAAGCGATGGGCTTTACGATGGACCCCGAGTCCGTGAAGACGGAAATCGCCGCAGTATCCAACGTTATCGCACAATACTACCTCGTGCTGGAGACCGGCTCCGTCGACCCGGATAAAGTGCTTCCTGAACTTAATCAAAAGCTGAAATCCGCCGGTCTGGATAAAGTGATTGCGGAGAAGCAGCGCCAACTGGATGCATGGGCTAAAGCCGGGGGCGAGCGATGAGCGGCAATAGCAAATTGCAGGAGTTGCTAGCCGGCGAGGAACGGAACTATATTCTTCCGTTCCTCTGGCAGCGCGGAGAAGAGGAAGCGGTCATCCGCGAGGAGCTTGCCCGTATAAGGGAAGCGGGAATAAGAGCGGTATGCGTCGAGTCCAGGCCCCATCCCGATATGCTGGGTCCCCAGTGGTGGAGAGACATGGACATTATTATGGACGAGGCACGGACTCACGGCATGCAGATCTGGGTGTTCGACGACGATCACTTTCCGACCGGCCATGCCGCAGGCAAGGTGAAGGAAGCGCCGTTGGAGCATCAGCGGCAGTTTCTATCGGAGCGGCGAATCGATGCGAGAGGTCCGGATCCCGAAGCCTCCTTCCTGCTGCGCCCTTGGTCCGTTCTGGATGGAGCAAGGCCTGTAGGTGCCGCTGCCGCCAGACGCGATCCGGCCACGGGAAAGCTGGACGGCGAGTTCCTTCCCATCGACCTCAATACCTCCGTACAGGATGGCGTACTGTATTGGCCCGTGCCTGAAGGCTTTTGGACGATTTGCTTGTTCGTCGTCACCCGGGAAGGGGGAGACGAGCGCAGGAAAGATTATTTGAACCCGATCGTTCCGGAATCGACGCAAATCTTGATCGATACGATCTACGAAGCTTATTTTGCACGCTATAAGGACGATTTTGGCGCAACCTTCGCGGGCTTTTTCTCCGACGAGCCGGGCTTCTACAATAGCAAAGCTTCCTATGATTACGCATCGGGTCTGGGCGATGCCAAGATGGCTTTGCCGTGGAGAGACGATCTCCTCGATCTGCTTGAGGCGGAATACGGCCCGAATCTTCGCCAACATCTGCCCTTGCTGTGGCACGAAGGCGGTCCGCATACGTTCGCTGTCCGATATGCCTACATGAATGTCGTCAGCAAGCTGTATGCGGAACATTTTAGCGGCCGAATCGGACGTTGGTGCCAGGAGCGCGGCGTTGCTTACATCGGTCATCTTATGGAGGACAACAACGTCCATGCCAGACTCGGCTGCGGGGTCGGACACTTCTTCCGCGCGCTGGAGGGCCAGGATATGTCGGGCCTTGACGTCGTGCTGTGGCAGATCGTGCCCGGCTTCGATGAAATGTCCTTTTCCTGGATGGGCGGCGAGACGGACAGCGTCTTTTTCCACTATGGCATGACCAAGATGGCGGCATCGCTCGGACATCTCGATCCTCGGAAACAGGGGCGGACGTTTTGCGAGATTTTCGGAGCTTACGGCTGGGCGGAAGGCTTGAAGCTGATGAAGTGGCTGACCGATCATATGCTGGTCAGAGGCGTCAACCATTTCGTTCCTCACGCCTTTTCCCAGAAGGAATTTCCCGATTGGGACTGTCCGCCGCATTTCTATGCGAGGGGATACAATCCGCAGTTCAGACATTACGGGCTGCTTAATGCCTATACCAATCGGCTTTGCCATTTATTGAACGATGGACAGCACGTGGCCACTGCGGGGATACTGTATCACGCGGAGGCGGAGTGGTCCGGAGAGGCGATGCTGTTCCAAGAGCCCGTCAAAGAGCTGATGCAGAACCAAATCGACTGCGATGTACTTCCTGCGGACGTCTTGCTTCATTCAAGAGTTATTGAAGGGGAGCTTGCCGTTCACGAAGAACGGTATCGCTGCTTAATCGTTCCCTATGCGGAAGCGTTGCCGATTGAATTGATCGCGAAGCTGTCGGAGCTGGCGGAATCAGGCTTGCAGGTCGTTTTTGTCAACTCGCTGCCCATACGGGCAAGTCAAGCCGTGCCGTATGCGGAACCGTTGAGGGAATTGGAAGAGCAGCCCAAGATCGCGGTTGTACCTCTGCTCCAGCTTGCCGATACGTTGCGGGAGTGGGGCATGTACGAGCTAGAGACAAGCGACCGACAGCCTTATCTTCGAACGTACCAATATCGTCATGACCGTCTAGAAACGGTAATGCTGTTCAACGAGCATCCCGAAGAGACGTTAAACACTCGCGTTATTCTTCCGGGGGAGGGAGTTTGGCTGCGCTATGACGCCTTCGGCAATACGTTGGGGCGGATTGGAGAAGGACGGAATTATGCTCATGATCTCAAGCTCAGCGCTTATGAATCGGCTGTCTTGCTGCGCATTCCGCCCGGCGACGAGGCTAATTATCCGATTGGTCCGGGGAAGGCGGCTCCAACGTCGAAAGCGACCAGCCGTCTGATCGAGCCGACGGAGTGGCGCGTTTCATTGGCCACGGCACAGGACTACCCTGAGTTCAAGCTTTGGGGGACTTTGACGACCTTGCGGAACCTTGGCGCTCGCGATTTGCTGCCGAGATTTTCCGGCACGATGAAGTACGAATGCCAAGTGCAGGACGAAGAAGCTGCTGGTCCTGTCTGGCTTGATTTGGGCCAGGTATACGAGACCGCGCAGGTTTGGGTAAACGGACGGGAAGCCGGAGTCCGGTTGTGCGCTCCCTATGAGTGGGATATTTCAAAGTTATGGCAACAGGGGACGAACGAGTTAACCATCGAGGTCACGAATACGTTGGTCAAGGATCAGCAGGATTGGTTTTCCAAGTTCGTTCAGCAGGAACCCTCCGGCTTGCTTGGCCCGGTCAGGCTTCTTAGGCCATCAACGATAAGCGAGGGAAGCGGGGAGTAATATGGAACAAACCTATCGGCTTCGCCGGAAGAACGGCCTACGCAAATATAGCGTTCTGCTGCTCATGATGGTGCCGGGCTTGGCCTATTTGCTAATCAACAACTACTTGCCGATGTTCGGGCTGATTATCGCCTTCAAGGACTACAATTTTGCGAAGGGGCTGCTCGGCAGCGATTGGGTCGGCTTTAGAAACTTCGAATATTTGTTTAAGACGCAGGATGCCTACATCATCACAAGAAACACGATCCTCTATAATTTTGCATTTATCATTCTGAATACGGTCTTTGCCGTCGGGATCGCGATTGCGCTTAATGAAATTCGCAGCCGGTTCCTATCGAGATTTTATCAGAGCGTGCTGTTGCTGCCTCATCTCATCTCGATGGTTATCGTCAGCTATTTGGCCTACTCCTTGCTGAGCATGGAGACCGGCTTCTTGAACAAGTCCGTGCTTCCGTTTCTCGGGATAGAAGAAGTTTCGTGGTACAGCGAATCGCGGTATTGGCCGTTCATCCTGACGATTATCAGCTTGTGGAAGGGGACCGGCTTCCTGTGCGTCATTTATTTGGCGGCGATTATCGGGATCGATCCGGAATATTACGAGGCAGCCAAGCTGGACGGCGCCTCCAAGTGGCAGCAAATCCGCAGCATTACGCTGCCGCTGCTTTACCCGATTATCATCATGATGACTTTGCTCGCGATCGGCAAAATTTTCTATTCGGATTTCGGCTTATTCTATCAAGTTCCGCTAGGCTCGGGAGCGCTTAACGAAACGACTCAGGTCATCGACACCTATGTGTACCGGGCTCTGATGAATCTCGGAGATATCGGGATGTCTTCCGCCGCAGGGCTGTACCAGTCCATCGTCGGCTTCGTACTGGTGCTGCTATCAAATTACGCGGTGCGCAAATTCAATAAGGACAGCGCATTGTTCTAAGGTCTGGGACTGGAGTGAAGAAGCATGAATACGATCAACAGGGATAAGCAGATTTGGCTTCATCTTCCGATGCTTGCGATAGCGGCGGCCTGCGTGCTGCCCTTCCTGCTGCTCGTCATCTCATCGGTATCGGATGAAAGCTCGATTCTGCGGCAGGGCTACACCTTTTTCCCCGATCAACTGGGGTTGGAGGCTTACCGTTACTTATGGAATCATTCCGATCAACTCGTGCGGGCATACGGCGTAACGGTGTTTATTACGATTTTCGGCACGGCGGCGAGTTTGCTCATGACCGCGATGCTCGCTTACCCGATGTCCAGGCAAGGCGTTCCATGGCGCGGGGGAATTGCATTTTTCGTTTTTTTCACCCTGCTGTTTAATGGCGGGTTGACCCCGACTTATTTGATCTATGTGCAATATTTCGATATTAAAAATACGATTCTGGCGCTTATCGTGCCCGGATTGCTGATGAACGGCTTTAACGTGCTGCTGATGCGAACCTTTTTCATGACGACGATCCCTCCGGCCTTAATCGAAGCGGCGCAAATAGACGGAGCCGGGGAATTCAAAATTTTCTGGAGAATCATTTTGCCGCTGTCGATGCCGATCGTGGCCACCGTAGGTCTGATTCAGACGATCATCTACTGGAACGACTGGTTTAACGGCATGATCTACGTGACGAATTCGAAGCTGTTCAGTATTCAGAACATTCTGAATCGAATGCTGACGGACATTCAGTTTCTGTCGGAAAGCAAGTTCAGCGCGCAATTGGGCGAGGCCGGGGCGAATTTGCCCAGTACGACCGTGAAGATGGCGATCGCCGTCGTCGGCGTTCTGCCGATTATCGCGATGTATCCCTTCTTTCAAAAATATCTCATTAAAGGCATAGCGATCGGCGCTGTAAAAGGATAGGTCGAAGCGAGGAGGAACCGACGGATGGAGCTTACAAAAGTGAAGGAATGGCTTTCTCTCATGACCTTGGAGGAGAAGGCGAGCTTGTGCTCGGGCAAGGATTATTGGCGAACGAACGCGCTGGAAAGACTGGGCATCCCGTCCGTTGTCATGATGAACGGTCCCCACGGGTTAAGGAAGCTGGACGAATATGAAGTCAATTTCGATGTGAGCGACAGCGCTCCGGCCACTTGCTTTCCATCGGCGTCCGCCCTGGCGTCCTCCTGGGACCGGGAGCTGCTGACGGAGATCGGCGTTGCGCTCGGGAAGGAGTGTCATGCGGCGGGAGTGGATATTTTGCTTGGGCCTGGAGTGAACCTGAAGAGGTCTCCCTTAAACGGGAGGAACTTCGAATATTTCTCGGAGGACCCCTTCTTGTCAGGGGAGATGGCTAAAGCTTACATTAACGGCGTTCAGAGCCAGAACGTGGGCACCTCCTTGAAGCATTACGCTTGCAACAATAAGGAAGAGCGGCGGATGACGACCGATGCTGTCGTAGAAGAGAGAGCGCTGCGAGAGCTATACTTGAACGCCTTCGAGATTGCCGTCAAGGGCAGTCAGCCGTGGACGATCATGAGCGCCTACAATCGGGTCAACGGAGCTTATTGCTCGGAGCATCCGCATTTGTTGAATCAAATTCTGAAGCGGGAGTGGGGATTTGAAGGCGCGGTCGTCTCCGATTGGGGAGCGGTCAACGTATTGTCGGAAGGCATTCGGACCGGGCTGGATTTGGAGATGCCTTCGAGCGAAGGTTACGGTCCTGCAAGCCTTATCAAGGCGGTGCAAAGCGGGGCATTGACCGAAGAAGCGCTGGACCGTGCCGTCGAGCGGGTGCTTCAATTGGCCGTTCTCTCCGAGAAGCGTTCCGGGCAGCCGATCGATTGCGATTACGAGAGTCACCATCGCCTTGCCCGGAAGGCCTCGGCGGAAAGCATGGTGCTCCTTAAGAACGAAGCGAGCCTGCTTCCGTTGTCCAAGGCGCAGCGTAAGATCGCGCTTATAGGAGCGATGGTCCGCTCGCCGAAAATTCAAGGCGGCGGAAGCTCGCATATGAAGCCGACGAAAGTGGACGAGGTTGAAGCTGCAATTGCCGCCAAGCTGGGCGAAGGCGGAGAGCTTGTCTACGCGCAAGGCTACGAACTGGATAGCGAAGCAACCAACAAGGCGTGGGAAGAGGAGGCGAGAGCGGCAGCGGCGGAAGCTGAAGCGGCTATCGTTATCGTCGGACTGCCCGAGCGCTCCGAATCGGAGGCGTATGATCGGCAGCATCTGCGGATTCCCTTTAACCAAGCCGAGATTATCCGCGCCGTAGCGCATGTTCAGGAGCGGGTCATTGTCGTCTTGTGCAATGGCTCCCCCGTGGAGATGCCCTGGGCGAAGCATGCGGGCGGAATCGTTGAAGCTTACTTGGGCGGCCAAGCCTTTGGAGGCGCTCTTGCGGACATTCTGTTCGGAGATGCGAATCCATGCGGCAAGCTTGCGGAAACGTTCCCCGTCGATCTGGCCAGCACTCCGGCTTACCTTGCTTTTCCGGGCGAGGGCGATCGCTGCGAATATCGCGAAGGCCTCTTCATCGGCTACCGCTATTATGACAGCCGCAAGATCGAGCCGCTGTATCCGTTCGGCTTCGGCTTAAGCTATACGTCGTTCGAATACAGCGATTTACATCTCGATAAGAAAGAGATTAGCGATCAAGAAACACTCACCGTGCGTCTTCGGGTTCGGAATACCGGCGATCGAACGGGCAAGGAAACGGTTCAATTGTATGTGAGGGACAAGGTGAGCCGATTGATTCGGCCGGAGAAGGAGCTGAAAGCATTCGCTAAGGTCGAGCTTCATGCCGGGGAAGCCAAAGAAATCGTCTTTACGTTGGATAAAAGGGCGTTCGCTTATTATGATCCGGAGCTTAAGGATTGGCACGCGGAGACGGGAGAGTTCGATATTCTGATCGGCCAGTCCTCTCGGCATATTTTGCTGGAAGAGACGGTAACCCTCCGTTCGACGACTTCGATCCGAAGGCAATACGACCGCCAGTCGTCCTTGTCGGATTTGATCGCCGATCCTCGGGTCGAGCCTATCATTCGCCAATTTACGCAAGGACTGTCCGATTCCCAAGACAAGCACAGCTCGGAGATGATGGCCGTGTTTATCCGAGAAATGCCGCTTCGATCGCTAGTCGCTTTCAGTAAAGGGGCGTTCACCGACGAAATGCTGGACGGGCTTTTGCACCATGCGAATTCGGTAGAGAGCTAGAGGACGCGATCAATGAGCGGTACGGAATAACGACCTAATTACAGGGTATCCCTAAGCCATGGAAATGGCGGAAGGATACCTTTATTTTAAAATCCGGGGATTCAGGTGGGACAGGATGGTCATTGTATACGACAGGATAAAGCTGCAAGGGGGATGCACGTCCTTCCGCTGCTATACGCTCCTGAGATGCTCTGTTTTGTATGATTTTTCGCACACGGAACGGTCTTTTTCAGACGATGACAGGTACTTTATATGAAATGTCGTACAAATTTCCGCTTTTTTAGATATCTCTGCAAGATTTTGTGTGGTTTTTCATACAACAGGCATTGACGAACAGTTTTGGGGGCAACTTGTGTGAAAAAACATACAGGTCAAGCACTGATATTGAGATTGAGCCTCAATGTATCTCAAGCAACTCTGTCTTTTCTCCATCGTCTATCATGGTAAAATAAAAAATAAAGATAGAACGCTATGAGGAAGGATGGCACTCATGACCTCTGTAAGGAACGACAACTCTATGGTGCTCTTATCCAAACTGCAGATTCCGCAGCCTCTCTCCGCTTCCGTTTCGCGTCCACACTTGTTCGAACAATTAAATGAAGGATTATCCCGCAGAGCCACCTTTCTTATCGCTCCTGCAGGCTACGGCAAAACGACCCTGATCGCCGATTGGGCCCGGCAGCTTGGCGTCGCTGTCGGGTGGCTGTCGTTAGACGACAAGGATAACGATCTGGCCAGATTCTGGAACTACGTGATGGCGGCGCTAGAGAGGGCACTCGGCGGATTGCGCGCTTCAACCCGGGAGGCGGCGTCTGCCTTAAGCCCCGGCGGACACGAGCCGTTTCTCGTAGCTCTGTTGAACGAACTGAACGATGTACGGGAGCCTCTGCCCCTCGTGCTGGACGACTGGCACGTTATCATCGATAAGGACATCGTCGCCTCCTTCTCTTATTTCCTCGAGTATTTGCCGCCTTCGATCCACCTTGTCATCGTCAGCCGTACTTTAGCCGGATTTTCGAAAGCGAGATGGATCAGTCGGGGCTGGATTCAGGAAATTAATGTCGACCAGCTGCGCTTCGATCTGCGGGAGACGGTGGATTTTTTCCGGATTTTCGCGACGCGGGAGGCTCGAAGAGAGCAGATCGAACGTTATTTGGCTACCACTGAAGGCTGGGTGACGGGGCTGAAGCTGATTTCGCTGTCTCTGCGATCCGGCAAGCGGACGTCGTCGCTTGAGCGTGACTTGGCCGGACGGGACGGCGAGAGTGTCGAGAGGTTTTTGTTCGAGGAAGTTTTCGAGGGGTTGGACGAGGGAACGCGGCAATTTCTCATGGACATATCGGTTCTTCAGCGGATGAACGGGTCGCTGTGCGAAGCGGTGGCAGGCGGTGAGAACGGATCGGTCAAGCTGGCGGAGCTGGCGGATAGCAACCTGTTCATAATTCCGTTGGATGATGACAAAGTCTGGTTCCGATTTCACCACCTGTTTGGAGAGTTTCTGAGGACAGAGCAGCGACGGCGCGACCCCGGGAGAACGAAAGCTCTTTTCCGCGCGGCTGCGCAATGGTGCGAGTCGGAGGAACTGCTGGAGGAGGCGGTGGATTACTACTTGGCCGGGCAGGAGTACGGGGAAGCCGTACGCTTGCTCGAACAGATGCGGAGCATTATGATCCGTAGAGAGTTCCAGGCGTTGAGAGCGTGGCTATCGGTTATACCCGAGGAGCTTCTGATGCAGCATCCCTACCTCTTTTTTTCCTATATTTTCTCTTTGCTATGGATTCAGGACCTGGATCTGGCGGAGCGGCATCTACGGCTTGCCGAACAGAATTACGAGACCGCTTCGGCAAGCTGGAGCGAGGCAGAGAAGAATCGCTATTTAGGTTACTTGTATTTCGTCAGAAATTTCAAAGCGACCCAGTACGACATGGATATGATTCGAGGACTGGAATACATCCGCCTCTCGCTTCACCATAGCCCCCAGGGAACCGATTTGATTTTCGCATCTCCCTACTTGCCGCTCGCTCCTTCCATTTATCGCTCCTATAACGGCAAACGCGGCAAACATTTGCCCCGGGGACTCTCGGACAACTTCTTTCGGAGCATGATCGACTTTATGGCGTTGATGGGCCTGCAGGATTCGATCCTGGTCTGCTACGGCGAATTGCTGTACGAACGGGGGGAGTTGGACCAGGCGGAACATTATTTGAAGCTGGCGCTCGCGGGCAACAGCCAGAAGCGTTATCAGGAGGAGAAAGTCTATGTGCCCGCCAGCTTGTTCCTGTCGCGGATCAGCAGAGCCAAGCAGGACTTGTCGCAAGCCGAGAAATGGTTGGAGGAGGCCGCCAGGAGAGCTTGGGAGGACGGCGCCGAAGCAGCGCCAATTCTGATCGAAGCGGAGATGGCCGCTCTTCGGTTGGACCGGGGAGACTCGTCGGCAGCAATCCGGTGGATCGAGCGTTACAAGCTGACGGCGGACGATCCGGTGTCCGTCTATCAGCTGTTCGTGTACATTTTCCTTGTCCGAGTGTTGATGGAAACCGGCCGCCGGCAGGAGGCGTGGCCGTTGTCAGAGAAGCTGCTGTTGATTGCGGTGAAAGGCCACCGACCGATGGACGCGCTGGAAATTCAAGTACTCCAGGCGATTATGCTCTCGCAGGCCGAGAAGCCGGAGGAGGCGCTGCTTACGTTGGAAGAGGCGCTCAAATACGCGAATCCCGACGACTATGTCCGCGTGTTCGTCGACAAGGGCAAGCGAGTCGCCGAACTGCTCTCGGAATACGTCCGACAACGACAAAAAGGAAATATCCGGGACAGGGACGCACCCTCGCTCCCCTATGTACGCAAAATTATTTCAGGCTGCGGAGGAGCGGCGGTCTCGCCGAACGAATCGGCGGCATTGGAGACGCTTCTCACCCCGAAGGAGTACGCGATATTTCGTTATATGGAGGAAGGGTTGGACAATGCGGCGATTATCGAAGCGCTTGGCATTGGCATGGGCACCCTGAAAGCGCACATCAATCGCATTTACAGCAAACTCCAGGTGAAAAGCCGCTTGGAAGCGATCAAAAGAGGCAAAGAATTGCAAGGGTGACGTTCGTCTATAACCGGCTCTATAACCGTGGTTAGATTCGATGTTCGGATCATTCCGATATAATGGGCTCTGTATCGACGCTATTGAGCTCATTCAAGGAAGGAACGAATCGGATGAAACGCGTACTCTCTATTCTAACGACCATTATTCTAATGATAGGAACCTTCCCGTTGCAAGCTTTGGCAGACACGGATTCCGCGATGCAAGGGGACGGTTCGGCAAGTTATCCCTATATCGTCATGACTCTGGAGCAGTTGAACTCTATACGAAACGATTTGACTGCGCAATATAGACTTGGGGCGGATCTCGACGCTTCGGAGACGATCGACTGGAACGGCGGCAACGGGTTTGAGCCCATCGGCGGAAATGGGGACAGCGCCAGCCGGTTCACGGGGGTGTTCGACGGAGCCGGGCATATCATTCGTAATCTGACCGTCAATCGGCCCGAGACCGATTTAGTCGGGTTGTTCGGAATCGTCGGCCCCGGCGGAATCGTGAGAGACGTCGGTCTCGAGGGAGGCTCCGTTACCGGCAAGCTCAACACCGGCGGCCTTGCAGGACGCAATTTAGGCGAGGTGGCTTCATCCTTCGTTACCGGCTCTGTCAGCAGCAGCGAGGGAGTCGTCGGAGGGCTGGTGGGTTACAGCGGAATCGGCAGTACGGTGAACGCTTCCTACGCCTCCGGTGCTGTCGACGGCCCCGCCTACGTCGGAGGGCTGGTTGGGCGCAACGACGGTGCGATAAGGGAATCCCATGCTTCAGGAATCGTCAGCGGCATCGACATTGTCGGCGGGCTTGCAGGGGGCAACGAGGGCGGGCAAATCAGTCAGTCCTATGCCTCCGGCACGGTGAACGGGAGCGGCAATAATGCCGGGGGGCTAGTAGGCTATAATCTATCCGGCATCGTTACCCGTTCTTATGCTATCGGCGACGTCAACGGGCAAATCAATGTCGGAGGATTGGCGGGCAACACCGACTTCGGCGGAATAAGCGAGTCTTACGCCACCGGCTCAGTTAACGGTCAGGTCCATGCCGGCGGGCTGATTGGGCAAAACAACGGCGGCGAACTGACCGATAGCTTCTGGGATCGGGAGACAACCGTACAGAGCAGCGCCTGCGGATACAATAATGAAGGCTACCCGGGGACGACATGCACGGCGACCGCCCTCGCAGTTGCGGAAGCTCTGACGCAGAGCAGCTATTCCGCCTGGGATTTCACGAATGTCTGGTTCATGATCGACGGCGCCACTCGTCCCTTCCTGCGGTCGGAATGGTCGCGGACGATCGGCAACGCCCATCAACTGCAGTTGATGGCGGCGAATGTAAGCGCGGATTATACGCTGGCCAGGGATATTGATTTCGGCGTGTTCACGGATGGCAGCCGTTCCGACATGTGGGCGACCGGTTCCGGAATCGGTGCAGGTTTTGCTCCCGTCGGCAGCGATTACCATATGCCCTTCACCGGCAAGTTCGATGGTGCGAATCACGTGATCGAAAATCTTAGGATTAACCGGCCGGATACCGACTTCGTCGGCCTGTTCGGCTACCTCGGTTCCGGCGGCGTTGTGCGAAACGTAGGGCTTGAAGGCGGCTTTATCAGCGGGAGATATTCCACGGGAGCTCTGGTCGGCGAGAGTTTTGGGGGTACAATTGCACAGGCCTATTCGTCGGTCGACGTCAGCGGAGATTCCAATGTAGGGGGAGTAGTCGGACAGAACAATATTGGCGGCATCGTCAGGCAGTCCTTGGCGACGGGTCGCATTACCGGTCAATTTGCCGTTGGCGGGTTGACGGGACGCAATGAGAAAGGCACGATTAATGACGCGTATAGTACCGGTTCCGTCAACGGCAGCACGGAAGTCGGGGGACTGGTTGGACGGAATGTCGGCAGCATTAATCGCGCTTACGCCGTAGGCAGGGTTACGGCGAATGACGGCAGTGTGGGCGGATTGGTGGGGAGGAATTTCGAACCGGTCATTGCCGGCGCATATGATAGCCAGACGTCCGGTCACGGCGATGCCGGTAAAGGCACTCCCACAATGACAGCGGAGATGAAGCGGAGAGCAACTTTCGAATCCAATTGGGATTTCGTCACGATTTGGACCATCGAAGAAGGAAGGACCTATCCGACTTTGCGGGGAGCGGCCCTATCTGTCGGGATGGATGTTGCTCCGCCGACGGTTGCGAGCGCGGTAATCAAGCGCGAATATGGAGATCGCATCCTCGTGACATTCGATGAAGAAGTGCGCATTGCGGACGCCGCCGGAGTCTTGATCGAATCCGATGAAATCGGCCAAACCATTGTGGATATAGAAGGAGACGGTACGAAGGAGCTGACCTTTATCGTTGCGGATGCGTTCGAGCAAGGGGCGGCGGTTACTCTGTCCTACAACGCGCAATTGGGCAGTATCGTCGATTTGGCCGGCAACTCGATGCGCGGTTTGGCGAATCTGACCGTGTATAAGTCGCCGTCGCTCGAAATCGAGATGAAGAAGGCGGATGGAAGCGCCTACGACGATGCAACCTGGACGAACCAAAGCGTGTCCGTCAGCGCAACGGCTTCGGACGAAAGCGGAGTCCTCACGTTCTCGTACTCGTTGGATAGCGGAGCGATTTGGTTTGAGTATGCCTCGGAGATTGTCCTGCAAGATGACGGCATCTACGAGATCTGGTTTAAGGCGGTCAATACGTCGGGCATAGAGTCGGTCGAACGGCGTTCCGTGAAGATTAGCAGAAGCGGGTTGACGCTGACTCCGACGATGCTGAAGGCGGACGGAAGTGCCTATAGAAGCAATGAATGGACGAACGCAAGCGTAACCGTAAGCGTGTATGCCGGGGCGGGAGCCAGCGAGATTGCAGCGCTTGCCTATTCGTTGGACGGAGGCCTGGAGCAAGTCTATGCGAACGGGACGCCGATCGAGCTCTCGGAGGAAGGTATACATACGATCTCCTTCCAAGCAGCGGATAGAGCGGGAAATACGATATCCGACCAGCTCGCGGTTAAGATCGACAAGACGGCGCCTGCGGTCGGCTTCGACCCGACCGGCAACGAAACCGCGTCCGCATCGGCGGCAGTCAGGACAACGGTAAGCGACAGTGAAAGCCGCGTGGACGTCTCGTCTCTGAAATACGCATGGACAACCGACATATCGCCGCCGGCCGCAGGCTGGATCTCGTTCGCGAACGAAGCCGTCTTGACGAAAAGTGGAGCGGACGGAGACTGGTATCTGCATATTCGGGCAGCGGACATGGCAGGCAACGAGGCGTCCGCGGTAGCGGGCCGGTTCCGATTGATTCAGCAGCGGACGGAGAACGGAGCAGGCTCCGGAACGGGTTATGTAGAAGCGCTGTTGCCGGACAATGTCTACTCTATAGACGCGAACGGCAGGGAGGTGCTGTTTGAGGGAGGCCGAATCGTAATTCCCGCCGGGGCAATGAATCGTCTGTTCCGACTATCGATTAACGAAATTCGCGATACGAGTCGCCTTCCGTTAGCCGATGGACAACGTTTGGCGAGCAAGGTGATCGAATTTACCAAAGATCAGGCCGGAAAGTTCGATCGGGACGTGACCGTCAGCCTGCGTTTCAATGCTAATTCGATACGGCGAGAAGACGCGGAGGTCAGTCTCTGCTGGCTTAACGAAGAGCTCGGCGGGTGGGTGCCGTTGGACAATAGGAAAGTGGACTGGGAGAAGGGAGAGATTAGCGGGACGATTAACCATTTTACGAAATTTGCGGTCATAGCGATCCCCTTCGGGAAAGAGGAGCCCGCGGACCGTTTCACGGACATACAAGGTCATTGGGCGGAAACATTCATTATGAAAATGGCGGAGACTGATGCGGTCGGCGGTTATGCGGACGGCAGCTTCCGGCCTGATCGCCCGATTACCCGGGCGGAATTCGCCGCGATATGGGTTCGAGTGCTAGGTTTAAGCGACAAGAAGGGCAAGACCTTCGCCGACACGGTTAACCATTGGTCTGAACGGGCCGTCTCGACGGCTTACGCACACGGAATCGTTTCCGGGTACGACGACCGAACATTTGCACCCGACGAGTTTATTACGCGTGAACAAATGGCGGTGATGATCGTGAACGCCTTGCGATCGGAGAGCGTACCGGCCCGCACAAATTTTGCTGATCAAAGCGAAATCTCGCCATGGGCGAAAGATGCGGTTCTTACGGCGACGGAAAGCGGAATCCTTAACGGTTATCCGGACAATACGATAAGACCTCGCCTACACGCGACTCGCGCGGAAGCGGTGTCAACGATCTGGCGTTCGCTGCAAGATTGAAGAACATATCGCTATTGCGGTTCATGGGAGCAAAGACGTTGAACGTTTCTTGATTAACGAACTTCCCCGAACCGCTAGTCTGTCTTAGATATTCATTATTTCTAGTATAATGGGATTAAAGTGTTGGCGATTTTGAATGAAGAGGCGGTGAGCATGATGAGTGTAAACCGGGAAGAACCGAAGCAAATGATTGATCAAATTCCTGAACAAGATGCTCTCCAAGTGTACGACTTTGTCGGGTATTTAAATATGAAGCGAGAAAGAGCTGAATTGCAGCAATTGGATATCGCAGCGCTTGCGGAGGATGCCGATCTCATTCGGCAAGTTGAGCAAAGTCGCGAGGATCGTGAAAGTCAACGCATATTTGGCAGAGAAGCCGGACTAAACTATCTTCGCAGCAAGGTTAAGGAATTCGAGCATGGACAAGACATATAGAGTTTTTTGGACACCAACCTCACTGGATGAACTCAGCCGCATTCTCGCTACCCGTCGGATGTGAAGGAAAGAATCTATCTGGATTCGTTTGCCCGATTGATGTTTACCCCCACACTTACCTCCAAACCCATATTTATAGGCAAATTGAAAGGACAATGGGTAAGATTGGGGCTCTATCAAGTTATTTTGTGTTTGAGGTCGACGAAGAAAAAGCGACGGTTTGGATAGATGGCATTAAGCATAAGAGGGAGAATGTATATTGGAAAAGGAAGCACACTTAGGCTGCTATCAATATACGGTCTCTTTTTTTTACAGTTGACCAATTGATTTACGAATAGCTGACTATATAAGTTGAATAATGAAGATCAGCCCATACAATTTAAAAGGGACGGTTTTGCAGACTTTAGGCAAGGGTCGGACGTTCGAATGGGCGAGTGTAAGGGGCCCGCAGACCGTAAGAGGCGGTCAAAAGCGCGGATTCGCTAACGGTCTGTCAGACCGTAAGAGGCGGTCAAACGCGCGGATTCGCCCACGTAACGGTCTGTCAGACCGTAAGAGGCGGTCCGCAAGGTGTGTGTTCCTGAATGTGAATTGGCACGTTATAGTTTTTTCAATTCCGGGCCGCTCCGAAGGTCGATATAGACCTTGCGGAGCGGCTTATTCGCATTCAAAAAGGCTTCAAGGAATTAACAGAGCTGACGCATATTGTGCATACCAACGAACGAGGTAGTCGTTGGGGTGGTTGACGTTGTTGGCGGTCATGTCGAGGAAGTCTTTATGCTGCAGCAATTCCCGATGAACGCCGGTCATGTCCATGACGACGGTGCCGCCATACGTGCTTGCGAGATTGTCGAGCGCCGCTTTGTAATCCGCCTGGTTACCCGCCAATACGGTGGAGCATGCCGCGTCCGAACAGACGCCTTCCCGCGCCAGCGTCGTGGCGACGAGGATGAATTCCGCGTCGGCGTTGACGGCGAGAACGTCGTCCATGATTGACTTGACGTTGCTCTCGAAAGCAGCCGGAGATACTTGGTAAGTGCCGTCGTTCATGCCGAAGGCGATGATGACGAGATCGGGATGATCCGCCGTGATCAGGCCAGAATTCGCCGCTCCCCAGGCGGACACCTGGCCGCCGACCGACTTGTTCGCGAGAGCGACGTCGTTGCCGAACGCCTCGCTTAGCTGCCGGACAAACAATCGGCCCCAGCTCGGCATATAAGGCGCGCCGCCCGAATAGCCGGAAGCGTTGCTGCCTACGGAGATACTGTCCCCGAGCAAGGCGACCCGGAGCGGCGAACCGGCGGCCAGCTTGGCGGCCGTATTCGGCAGGTCGGCTCCCGCATATTGCGGAACGACGCCGCCCCAAGGCTCGGACTTCGTGTACGTGACAGCCAGCTGCCGACGCGTAATGTCCGTACCCTCCCGGTACAAAATGTAGCCGGAGCCCTGTCGATACATCGCCCAGCCGGCTTGATAGTCGGCCGGATACAGCTCGCTAGTCGTCATGAAGCCGGCTTTCGTACCGGGAAGCAGCTTCAGCTTCCCGGACGTCGAATCGTACGTCCAGTCGACTCCTTCAATATACTCCGTTCCGAGTGTCGCGTCTTTGACCGATACGATATCCAGCGGCGTATAGTGCAGCTTCGCTTCCGGCTGGCCGCCGTCGTGCGAGACGAACATTGCCGACTCGTTGTAGATCGTGTTCGAGGACCAGAGCGGCGTCATCGCTTCGCTCCCCTCGTACCCGGCCCGGGCGTCGACGTCGGCGTCGACTTTGACGTAGTCGAGCTCGATCGTGCCGCTGGAGGCGGAATTCGCCGGGGCGAGCCGCAATTGCCGGATGACGCCCCTCCATTCCGGCTCTGCGGACAGGTCGACGATATACTCGGTATAGCCGTCGTCGTTCGGCTGGATGCTGAACGGCTTGTATTTGACCAGATCCCACTCGGTGTCGTCGTCCCGCAGCCAGTACAGCTCGGCGGAGTCGTCCGTCGTGTTGTTTTTCATACTGATTTTGACGTAAGCATAGCGGGAAGCGTCGATGGCCAGATTGTCCGGAGAGTGCAAGTACGGGTCCGCTCCGGTCACCGTCAAGTAATACGTATCGGAATAGATGTAGCCGGTCAGGCTTTGCATCAGCGTCCAGCCTTGCGCATTGCCTGGGCTGAAGCTCGAATAGTAGGCTGAGCCCGGCGCAGGATCTTCCGGATCGCCGTATACGGCGAGCTCATTGAGCTGGTTCGTGCCGTCGCCGCTGTAAGACGATTTCATATAGAGCCGAATGTAACGGGCCGTCGCCTCGCCGACGCCGAGGATCGTTCGGCCCTGCGTCAAGTAGCCGGCGGACAGCCGGTCGTAATGGACGCCGTCGGCCGATCCCAGCACGATGACTTCGGCAGGACCGAGCGGATAAGCGCCCATCCGCGAATCGACGGCGATCGCCCTCACGTTCCGCACTGCGCCCAGATCTGCTGTAATCGTCTGAGGCAGGCTTTCGGAAGGCTCCGCGCCGACATAGAAGCCGGAGCCGTTATCGTACAAGCCGTCGTTGACGCGGCTCGGCGCATAAGGCGCGACCTCAGAGGAAGCGGCGACCGACGCGATCGGCAGACGATTGTCGCTGCCTGGGACAATCGGTCCGAAAAACTCCGTCTCCCGAATCTGCACGCTGCCCGCGTCGTAGCCGGACTTGAACAGCAGCTTCACGAACCGTGCGTCCGTCCGGCCGAAGGACCGGCTTTGCGCGGCGTTGGCGGCGGTGTAGTCGGCAACCCTTGTATAACGGATTCCGTCTGCGGACAGCAGAATTTCCGTGCCCTTATTCCCATAATTCTCCCGCGGCAAAATGCGAACCATGCCGAGTGTGCGAAGACAGCCCAGATCGTAGACAAGCCACTGGGGATTGGCGGAGGTAGCCGGCTTGCCGCTCGCCCAGAAGCCCTCCTCCGGCAAATCCTTCACCCCGTCCAGCGTCTTGGCCGGATTGTAGGCGTAGTAGCTTAGCGTGCTCGAAGCTTGCACCGTAGTCGCCGCAATTTCTTTGTAGTCGTCTTCCTTGGCCGCGGTCGCATAGACGGCCATCTCGGCAATGCCCGCGTCGCTCCAGCCGTAGGACGAGCGGATGTTCAGCTTGACGTAACGCGCCTCTGTCTGCTTGAACGTATGCAGCTGTCCGCCGTTCGCGCTTGTCGCCGTATACGCGAAGCTGTAGCTGCTGCCGTCCGTGGACAGCAGGATGTCGATATCCTTCGGGCCTTCATTGGGCACGGGTTGAATTTCGACCCGGTTGACGCGATGGCTCGCGCCCAAATCGTAGACGATCGACTGAGGCGCCGGCTCGGTCGGATAAGCTCCGCTGCGCCAGGACGTATCCTCACGCAAATCGTGGACGTTCGAGACGGAGGAGCCAACCCCCTGCGAGGAGGCGGTCGCGCTTACCGGAGCGATCCGCTTGGAATCGTCCTCGGAATCCGGTCCGTACAGCTGCAGCTCACGAATCTGCACGGTTCCGTCCGGAGCGTACGAGGAAGTAACGTAAAGCTTAACGAACTGCGCCCGCATTGGACGATCGAAATAAACGACCTTGCGTTCGTCGGGCAGCGTCCCGTTCCATACGTCCGTATAGCTTGTTCCGTCGCTCGACACCGAGACCGTCGCGTTCTTCGGTCCGAAGCCTTGGCGCGGCTCGATGACGATGGCTTGAACGGCCCGTTCCTTGCCGACATTGGCGATGATCGTCTGAATGGCGGCGGGCGTGCCGGCCCAGAAGCCGTGGTCTTCGCCGCCGACCATGCCGTCGATCATGTTCTCGCGCGGGTAATCTCCGTGCTGGTTCGTCGTCTGCACGTCGTAGATGGGGATCGGTCTTGCCGACCGGTAGTGCGTGACGTCCGCCGGAAGAGAGACCGCCGTCGCGATCGCGTCGGTAATCGTATCGCGCGCGCCGGGAGAGCCGATGGACGGATTTCCGTAATACTTGGTGAACTGCAGCACCTCGGCGCTGCCGGTCAGCGAGGGGGAGAACTCGATCCGCTGCTGAACTCCGCCTGCTTCGTCATATTGGGAATCCATCAGGTTTTTGCCGCTGTAGGAAACGACGAGCTTGCTGCCGATGGCGGCGTCGGTGCCCGTATAGGCGGCCGCAACGGTCGGCTCGAACCGAATAGGTCGCGCGACGCCTGCCGAATCGGCGTAATCGGACAGAATGTTCGGCATGATCTCGTTAAAGAAGGCGTTGTTCTGCACGCGCGTCGTCGTGAACAGCACGCTGCCCGAGCCGTACGGATACTCGACGACAAGCGCGTTGCCGTCGCCGTCCTCCACGACCGGAACGGCTCCTGCCGCCAGCGAGACGAACGCCTTGTCGATCGCGGGCAGCTCGCCTGCGTCCGCCGTCGTCAGAGAGGCGAGCCAAGAAGGCTTGCTGCCGGCGATGCTCCATTCCCGGCTGGTCGTTGCAGCCGCCGCCGTGCCGCCGCTGAGGCCGAGGCTCCAGGTCGCGGGATCGGACGGGGCCGAAGCGACGAGTCGCCGGTCGCTGTCGATCTGATAGGTGAGCGCTCCTTCCCCGAACGTAACCAGCTTTCCTCCGCCCTGCACCCATGCTTTGATTTTGTCGCCGACCGATTGCAGCGTGACGGTGCTTGACGTATTCGGCACGATCAGCACCTTGTAGCGGTTCAAAATATCGTCGAGAATGAGCTGCTCGTCCACGACGTCCGGCGTCGTCAGATAGCGTGCCCACGAAGCGTACGCGCCGTAGGCGCCGTGCGTCATCTCGGCATCGTAGACGAGGCTGACGTCGCGGTTCGTCTTGTCGCCGCCCCGATACCAGGACGAATAGTGCGATTGGAAAAAGGCGACCTCGCTCGGCTCGTAATCCGGCCGATATTGCTTAACCGTTTCGTTCAGGCTTTTCCAATAATAATAGTCCTTCGTCTTCTCGAAGCCGCCCGTCCAGGAGGCGGTGCCCCAATCGAAGCTCTTGAACAGCCACTCCACATAGGCGTAGTGCATCGTATCGGCGCCCGACATCAGCAGGTTGGCCGCGTTCTGCCGCTGCTGATTGTACGAGACGGCCGGGATGCCTCCGTCTCCCTCTCCCCAGATTTTAACGCCGTAGTGGCTGCCGATCGTCGTGCTGTGGCGCATCGAGCTCAAGTTCTCGTTGTTCGTATCGTCGAAAAAGGCGGGATGCCCGCCGCTGGCCAACAGCTTCAGCAAATCGGCCGTAGACGCCGAGAAGGCGGCGGAGTTCGGGTTGGAGCCCATCTTGGCGCCGCCGATCTTAATGCCGAGCGGCTTGGACGTCGCGCTCTTGGCCGTCGAGAGCCATCTCTCCATGACGTCGTAGAGGAACGTATGACGCCAAGTCACGAAGTCCGACCAACTCTGCCGCAGATCCACCTCGCCCTCCCCGAGAGAGTAGTCCGGCAACGGAGGTTGAACGTCGCCCCAGCCGGCGTACGAGGAGCCCCAGGCCGCATTCAGTGCGGCGAAGCTAGGGTAGACGGTTTGAAGATAGGAACGGAAGGCCGCTTGAGCATGCGGATCGTAGCTGTAAAACTTCGGGCTCGCGTAATTGTCGGTCAGCATTTCCACTTCTCCGTAGTAGCCGGGCCCGTCGATGTAGAACCCGTAGACGCCGTCGTCCCCGTCGTAATGGTCGACTACCGCTTCAATAAAGCTGTCGTAGCCGTTTTGCAGAGCGGGAACATAAACGTTAAAGCGATTCGCGAGAATCGAGCCGTCCTCTGCGACGTAATCGGCATAATACTCCGGCCACCAATCGTGCCGGAACGAGCCGTTCAGCGTCACCTCAAGCACGACGCGGACGCCCTTCGCCTCCCAGCGGTCGATCTGCGCGTCAAGCAGGGAGAAATCGTACGTGCCTTTGGCGCTCATGACGCCGTCGCCTCCGGGATTCGGATGCGCCACCGGGTCGTTGGCCACCGCCTTCAGCTCCACGACGTCAACGCCCGCGTCGGCTACGTCCTGGATGGCCGAATCCGGAAAGCTCCACATGTCCGGAATGGCGGCGAGCAGTCCGATCCGCGGCTCGGCGGACGAGGGAGCCGCCGCCCCGCCTCCGGCAAGCGCCGCTTGCGCGCCGAACGGAAGCCAGACGATGGAAGCGAGCAGGCCCGCAGCGATCGTTTTTTTCATTGTCATTTTCCTCCTTCGATCCGATTGTTGTAAGCCCTTACAAATTGCTGAGCCCTATTATAGTCGGGAAGAAGGAAAAAGTATTTACACGGCATCTTGTTATTGCGCCTCGACATTCGTCCGTCAAGGCGCTCCAACTTCTTATGTCCGATATCCGGTTTGCACTTGACTGACATTCGGGCGTAACGCACGCATCATCCAGCTATCCTTCGCTCTCCATTTTGCACCCGTTCAGTCTCCACTGCGACGGGCTTACGCCGTACGTATTTTTGAACACCCGGCTGAAATAATGAATGCTTTGATATCCGGTCAGCTTGACGATGTCCTGGATCGACAGGTCGGTGCAGCTCAAGTGGCTGAGGGCGGCGTTCATTCGCAGACTGTTCAAATATTGGAACGGGGTCATTCCCTTCATCTGCTTGAACACGCGGATCAGATAGGACGGGTTTAGATGAATCCGGTCGGTCAGATCCTTCATTGTAATGTTTTCCCGGTAGTACGACTCCATGAAGTGCATCAGCTGCTCCACCGCTTCCTCGGTTTCGGATTTACCGCCGTCCGCATCGCGCCGTTCCTTCTTGTCGGGCTTGGTGCTGGCATACAGCGCAAGCGATACGATGTGGCGCACGAGCACGACGACCTTCTGCATCTCGGCCGCTACGAGCCGGTTCAGCAAGCCGCTGTCGACGGACAGCTCCGACTCGAAATGGTTGCGAATCATATTCATCGCCTGGATGACTGCGGATAAGGCATAGGAGGGGGACTGCATCTCGACCTGCAGTTCGTTCCAGCGAATGATCTCCGACAGACTGAGGAAAGGATCATGCTGCATCTCGGCTTCTATAAATAGAAAACTGTATTGCGTGGACAGCTTAGTCAGCTGATGCGGGGTGTTCGGCGTCATGAAGAACAGCGCGGGCCCTTTCGTCTCGTAAACGTGATTCATCCAGGTCAGTTGAATCTCTCCTGAAGAAATATACAGAATCTCGTGGTGATAGGGATGAATGCCGCCGCTCTCGTAGCGTTGAGGGGAAGTAAAGGTGATGTTGCCGTATTTGCGAATGTGCATCGGAAGGTCCTCCAATCGGCTTAAAAGCTCGGAAAGTCAATGAAATGCAAATAGATTTCTCTATAAGTGCAATTACGCACCGTTAAAATACTGGGGACTATCAGCCAACAACAAGATGTAATGCAAATACAGAAATGCCCCCTCAGTTTATAATGAGAGGGCAACGTTGTAAAGGCTTACAAAATTCCGAAGGGGACGAGAGGGGGTGAGACTGCGCATGCCGGGCGAACCAACAATCGCGGCGTATCGTTCCGGGAGGACCGGACAGACGAGATGGCAGAAAATCCGCAAAGGCCGACAGTTATATCTCATGCTTGCGCTGCCTGTACTGTTCGTCATCGTGTTCAACTACGTTCCGATGTACGGGGCGCAGATCGCATTCAAGAACTATGTGGTTACCAAAGGGATCTGGGGGAGCGAATGGGTCGGGCTCAAGCACTTCGACCGATTTGTAAATTCTTACGAGTTCTGGAGACTGCTTCGCAACACGCTGTCAATCAGCTTGTACAGCTTGCTCGCCGGATTTCCTTTTCCGATTCTGCTTGCGCTCAGCTTGAATTACGTGCGCAGCCTGGCGTTCAAGAAGAGCGTTCAGATGATTACGTACGCGCCTTACTTTATTTCCGTGGTCGTCATGGTCGGCATCATTTTCGAGCTGCTTGATCCGCGGAAAGGGATCGTCAACCACTTCATCCAGGCGTTGGGCTTCGAGCCGATTTCATTTATGGCCAAAGCGGGACTGTTCCAATCGATCTATGTCTGGTCCGGCGTGTGGCAGATGATGGGCTTCAGCTGCATCATCTATTTGGCGGCGCTCGCCGGCATCGATCCGGCGCTTCACGAATCCGCCGTTATCGACGGAGCGAGCAAGCTCAGACGCATGTGGCACGTCGATTTGCCCGGGATTATGCCGATCGCCGTTATTTTGCTGATCATCAACATGGGGCATTTGCTCGACGTCGGCTACGAAAAAATTTTGCTGATGCAAAATTCGTTGAACCTGCGGACTTCCGAGGTCATCGATACTTACGTGTACAAGGTGGCTCTGAATTCTCCGGCCATGAACTATTCGTATTCCACGCTCATCGGTCTGTTCAAATCCGCGATCAACCTGGCGCTGCTCGTGCTGGTCAATCAGGTGGCGCGCAGAACGAAACAGACGAGTCTGTGGTAAGAGCGCCAGCGGGAAAGGAGACCTGGAATTGGATAATCGCTCTATCCGCGATTCCGGCGGGGATCGCTGGTTTACCGTGCTGAATTATATCGTGTTGACGCTGTTTCTGCTGTCGGTGCTGTATCCGCTTATCTATGTCGTAAGCGCTTCGTTCAGCAGCCCCGATGCTATCGTATCGGGCCGGGTGTGGCTGTGGCCGGTCGGCTTCACGCTGGACGGCTACGAGGCGGTGTTTCACCATAAGCTGATCGGCTCCGGCTTTCGCAATTCTCTCTTCTATATGGTAGCGGGCACGGCGATCAACGTGACGCTAACGATCCTGGCAGCCTATCCGCTGGCAAGGAAGGATCTGTACGGACGCAATTTCTTTATGTTTCTGTTTGTGTTCACGACGATGTTCTCCGGGGGCTTGATTCCGTTCTACATTCTCGTCCGCAATCTCGGCATGCTCGACACGGTCTGGGCGATGCTGCTGCCGGGCGCGTTGGGGGTGTGGAACGTGGTCATTACGCGAACCTATTTTCAGACGTCGATTCCGGACGAAATGCTGGAGGCGGCGCAATTGGACGGCTGCAGCGACTTCACCTTCGTGCGCAAAATCGTCCTTCCGCTGTCCATGCCGATCATCGCCGTCATCACTTTGTTTTATGCGGTCGGCCATTGGAACCAGTACTTCAGCGCGTTTATTTTTCTAAAGAGCCAGAGCCTGTATCCGCTGCAGATCGTGCTGAGGGAGATTCTGATTCAGAACAACATCAACATGGATATGCTGTCCACGGTCGTCGACGTACAGAGCGCGGCCAAGCGGGAAGGTCTGAGCAATCTGCTGAAATATTCGCTGATCGTCGTCGCCACTGTGCCGCTCATGATCGTATACCCGTTCGTGCAGAAGCATTTTGTCAAAGGGGTCATGATCGGTTCGCTGAAAGGTTAACTAAAACACAATCCAAAGGGGTGTTCGGCTTGAAGAAAAGCCATTATTCATTCGCGGTGCTTCTGCTTGCCTTGTCCGTTCTTGTCAGCGCGTGTTCCGGGAACAACAGCGGGGGGAACAGCGGATCGGCGTCGCCGTCCGCAGGGTCGCCGTCTGCAAGCGCCTCCGATTCGGGCGCAACGTCGGCGGCGGGAGAGCTGCCGATTACGAAAGAGAAAACGACGCTGCGGATTATGACGCATGCCAATTCGCTCGTCGAGGATTTCGCTACGAACGAATTCACGAAATATTTGGAGGAGCAGACGAACATTCATATCGAGTGGGACATTCTGCCCGAGAAGTCGGCTTCGGAGAAATTGAATCTCGTACTGGCGAGCGGGGAGAAGCTGCCCGACGTCATCATGACGATGGGGATCTCGCCGGCGCAGCAGATGATTTTCGGCGCGCAGGGCTTGTTCCGGCCGTTGAACGATCTGGTGGATCAGTACGGCGTCGAGACGAAAAAGATGTTCGAGCAGATGCCGTACGTGAAGGATGCGATTACCGCTCCCGACGGAAACATCTATGCGATGCCGGCTCCGAACGAAGGCTTCCACGCGATGTTCATGCAGAAAATGTGGATCTACAAGCCTTGGCTCGACAAGCTGAACCTGCCGATGCCCACGACGACTGAGGAGTTCTACAACGTGCTTGAGGCGTTCAAGACGAAGGACCCGAACGGGAACGGCAAGGCGGACGAAATCCCGTTCTCCGGTTCGCCGACGGGATACGTGACGCAAGTGCAGAATTTCCTGATGAACTCGTTTACCTACTCGCCGATGTCGTGGCTTACGGCCGCCAACGGCAAAATCGAGGTGCCGTACAACAAGCCGGAATGGAAGGAAGGGCTTAAATATTTGCATCGTTTGTACGCCGACGGACTGATGGATCCGCAGGCGCTGACGCAGGACGGCAACCAGCTTAAGCAGTTGGGGGAAAATCCGGACGTTCCGATTCTTGGCGCGGCGACGACGCTGCATATGGGTGAATTTACGCAATTTTTCGGCGAGAGCGGCAGATGGAAGGAGTACGTAGCCGTTCCTCCATTGAAGGGGCCGGGAGGCGTGCAGGTTACGCCTTACGATCCTTACGGCGTGTTGAATACGGGGGCCTACGTTATCACCAAAGACGCTACGAATCCGGAGGCCGCCTTCCGGCTGCTCGACTTCATGTACAATACCGAAACGACGCTTCGCAGCTCCTACGGACGCCCCGGCGTCGAATGGGACTGGGCGAAGGAAGGGGAGGTCGGCATCAACGGCGAGCAAGCGGCCTGGAAGCCGCTGACCTCGTGGGGCAACGTTCAGAATGCGCATTGGTCGTTGTCCGGGCCGATCTACAACCCGTCGACTCTCCGTCTGTCGCAGGTCGACGATCCGGCCAATCCTTTGGAGAAGCTGCTGTATACGGAGACGAAGGAGAAGTACGATCCGTACAAGGCCGGGTTGGATCAGATCGTGCCCCCGCTGTATTTGTCCAACGAGGATTCCGCGGAAATCGCCGACCTGCAGTTGACGCTGCACAACCGGGTGAACGAGATGCTGGTCCGTTCGATCAACGGCGACGTTGATATCGACAAGGAATGGGATTCCTATGTCAAGAGCTTGGACGACATGAGCTTGGCCCGCTACCTGGAGCTTTATCAGAAGGCGTACGACGCCAAAAAATAAACCGGATGAGGGGGAATGCGCATTGAAAGGGAAAGCGGTCGTCTTCCCGGACCGGAATCGCGTATCGTTCCAAACGGTCGATATTCCGGAGCCGGGAGACGACGACATCGTCGTAGAGGTGCGGCATTCGTGGATCAGCGCGGGAACGGAAGGCTCGTTCCTGCGCGGCGAGCGGATTGCCGGAGAACGGCCGTACGCGGAGGGCGATCCTTGGCCCTTCCCGCATGCGGCCGGGTATCAGAAGGTCGGCATCGTGCGCTCGGTCGGGCGTGACGTGCAGGGATTGCGGGAGGGAGACCGGGTGTTCGTGGCGATGAGCCGCGTTTCCGGGCTGTATTTTGCCGAAGCCGGCCACATTCAGCCCTCCGTCTCCGGCGCCGATCAGGTGTGGAAGCTGCCCGACGAGACGGACGATAGATCCCTGTCCGCCTATGCCGGACTGGTGCTGGCGCAAGTCGGCTACAACTGCGGGATGCGTCCTGCGGTTGCGCCGGGCGAGCTGGCCGTCGTGATAGGGGATGGGCTTGTCGGGCATTGGGCCGCCCAGACGCTGGCCCATCGCGGCGCGGAGGTCGCGATGCTCGGTCGGCATGACGGCAGGCTTGGGCTGGCGGACGCGTCGGTTCGCAAGGTGAATACGCGGCGGGAGTCGGCAGGCTCGGCGCTTCAGGGCGAGGCCGTTGCGATCGTCGTCGATACGGTCGGGGCGATGGATAGTGTGCGCGAGCTGCAGTCGCTGATGAAGCGAGACAGCCATCTGGTGTCCGCGGGTTATCTCGGCACGGAAGGCGACGTCGATATTCAGAAGCTGAGGGAGCAGGAGATTACGCTGCATACTCCGTCGGGCTGGACGGGGCCGAGGATGGAGGCGACGATGCAGGCGATACGCGAAGGCTGGCTGAAGACGGTGCCGTTCATTACGCACCGTTATCCGGCGAACGAGGCGGAGAAGGCGTGGGAGCTGATCCGCGGAGGCAGCGAAGCTTGTCTGGGCGTCCTGCTGGATTGGGAAGGCATATCGGAATCGTAACGAATGGCCGGAACGAGCGGCAGCTTGAGAGAGAGATTGAGAGGAGCCATATGGCATGAAGACAATGAGAACGCTTGTGATAAGCGGGAAGGAACAGGCGGAGGTCGTCCGCGTGCCGATTCCCGAGCCGGGTCCAGGACAGGTGCTGGTGAGGGTAAAGGCGGTGACGACGTGTCCGCAATGGGATCTGCACATCTATCACGGCAGGCCGATGTTTGCTCATCAGGGGCCGGTTCCCTTTCCCTATATTCCGGGACAGCCCGGACATGAAATGACCGGGACGATCGCCTCCGCGGGCGAAGGAGCGAACCTGGCTGTCGGTCAAACCGTATGCGCATGGCGCGATCCGGGACAGATTCGTCCCGGATGCTATGCCGAATACGTGGTCATGGACGAGGTCGACGTGATCGAGGTGCCTCAGGAGCTGCATTACACGCAGGTTGTGTCGCTGGAGCTGGCCATGTGCATCGCCGGCACGATTTTGCGGCTCAAACGCACTCTGGGCATAGAGGGCAAGCGGTGCGCGGTCAACGGGCTTGGCCCGGCAGGCCTGATCGCCTTGCAGATGCTGAAGGCGGAAGGGGCCTCGGAGGTCGTCGGCATCGATCCTCTCGCATCGCGACGGGAGCTCGCGATGACGTTGGGCGCGGCCCGGACGTACGAGGCCGGATCGGACGCGCTTGCGGCCCGGTCGGAGGCGGGAGCGCCGGACATTGCCGTCGATTGTGTCGGATACCCGGCCGCCGTGCGCTACATGATGGACCATACGAAGGAAGCGGTCGCTCTGTTCGCCGTACAGCGCGACGATTACGCCCTTAACCATTCCGGGCTGAGCGTCATCGGTTACCCGGGCCATTTTCGGGAATCCGCGGAATATGCGCTGGCGCTTATCGTCGAGGGCAAGCTTGAGATGCGGCCTTTGATTTCCAAGGAGCTTCCGCTGGAAGCCTACGAGGAGGCCGTCCGGCTGCTGCGCGACCAAGAGGCGATCAAAATTTGCTTCGTGCCGTGAGCAGGGGATGGAGAAGGAGGCGGAGGATCGACGATGGAAGAAAATAAAGCGTGGGAAGCCTCGTGGATCTGGAGGGAGTGCGTTCGCGAGGAGCCGTCGGGCGGCAACGAGCTGGTCTATTTCCGCAAAACGTTTCAGCTCGCGGACGCCTCAGCGGTCCGCTTGATCGCGGACGTGTCGGCCGACAGCCGATACCGTCTGTACGTGAACGGCGTTTCGGCGTCGACGGGGCCGGCCCGGGGCGATCTGCGGACCCACTATTACGAAACGATAGATTTGTCCGCTTTTTTAAGAGACGGTCTCAACGCATTGGCCGTGAAGGTGCTGCATTATAAGGAAGGAGAGGCTCGTCCTTCCGCGATTCCGAGCGCGCCTACCGGGGCTTTGCTTTTTGAAGGCAGGGTAACGGATCCGCATGGACAGGAGCTGCTGCGGCTCGACACGGACGAGTCGTGGCTGTGCCGGGCGGACGACGCGATCGCGTTCCTGCCGGAAAGCTATACCTGCGTCGGCGGCGGGGAGTCGGTCGAGGGAGACCGGCTTCCTCATGGATGGCAGGAAACGGAGTTCGACGACGGGGACTGGAAACGGGCCGTTGTCGTTGCGCAGACCCACCTGGAGCACGACGGTTTCCTTACGCCTTGGCAGCTTACGGCGCGGACGATTCCGCCGATGTTCGAGCGGGACAGAGCCTTCGTGAGCGCCACCCGCGCGGAGATGTCGCCGGGAGTTGTAATGCGGGAGGCCGCGTCCGAGCGAGAGTGGTTACGGCTTCCCGCGCACGGCAAGGTAGTCGTGGAGCTGGACGCCGGGGAGCTGACGACGGGTTATTTGCGAATGGAGATGGCTGGCGGACGGGGAAGCGAGATCCGCTTCCTGTGCTCGGAGGGCTATGAATCGGAGGACGGCGTCAAAGGCGTCCGCGACAAGGCCGAAGGCAACGTCTTGCGCGGATATCTCGAACGGTATGCCGTATTGGGGCAAACGGCTGCAGGTGACGAGTCGTATGAAACGTTCCTGTTCCGCACGTTCCGTTTTATCCGGCTTGAAGTCGAGGCGGGCGGCGAGCCGCTTGTCATTCATCGCGCGTACTACCGGGAAACCGGATACCCGCTTGAAGTTCGGGCTTCCTTCGAAGCCTCCGATTCCAGTCTGGGGCCGCTGTGGGACGTCAGCGTGCGCACGCTGCAGCGCTGCATGCACGAAGGCTACTATGACTGCCCATTCTATGAGCAGTTGCAGTACAGCATGGATACCCGTCTACAGGCGATGTTCACGTATGCGATTAGTGGGGACGACCGGCTGGCGCGCAAGGCGATCTATGAATTCCATAGCTCTCTGTTGCCCGGCGGCATGCTGTTGAGCCGCTATCCATCGATTCAACCGCAGGTCATTCCCGGCTTCGCGCTGTATTGGATTATGATGCTGTATGACCATCTGCTGTATTTCGGGGATAAGGCGCATGCGGCGCGCTACCGTCCGACCGTGGACGCCGTGCTGGACTGGTTCGCGCGCCGGATCGGCGTCGACGGTCTCGTCGGAGCCGCGCCGCGAGGGTATTGGTCCTATGTGGATTGGGTGAAGGAGTGGGAACGGACGCGCGGCGTTCCGTCTTCGGATGGTCCGTTGACCGTGTATAACCTGATGTATGCGGACGCGCTGGAGAAGGCCGCCTTCATCAACGAGGCAACCGGCAGGCCGGAGACGGCCCGCGAGTACAGGGGCCGCGCGAAGGAAATTCTCGCGGCGGTCAACGCATGCTGCCGCTCGGCCGAACGGGGCCTGTACCGGGACGGACCCGATTTGGAGTCGTACAGCCAACATTCGCAAATCTGGGCGATTCTCTCGGGAGCGGCGCGCGACACGGAGGCGTCCGAGCTGGCGGAACGGCTGATGGAGGATTCCTCCTTGCCGCAGGTGTCTTACTCGATGGCTTTCTTTCTGTTCCGCGCTTTGTCCTCGGCCGGGCGGTACGACCTTAGCTTCTTGCTGTGGGATCGGTGGCGAGAGCAGATCGGCCTGCATTTGACGACATGGCTGGAGGACCCGGTATCCCAGCGCAGCGATTGCCACGCATGGGGAGCCGTACCGCTGTACGAATTCACATCCGAAATTCTCGGCGTAAAGCCAGACGGCATCGGATACGGACGCATCCGGATCGAGCCGCGGCCGGGACAGCTGCAATGGGCTCGCGGCCAAGCCGTCACCCGGCACGGGCCGGTCGAGGTCGCCTGGCGCATTTCCGAAGGAGAGTTTCGGCTAGAGGTAGCCGGGCTGCGCGGGAGGTCGACGAACGTTCGGCTGCCGGACGGAACGGTTCGGCTCGTCGAGGGGAAGGATGGCGCCGAGTTTGTGTGCCGCATGCCAGGCAGTTACGGTTAAGGGGGAAACGCGATGTTCTCCAAGGTCGCCGTCAGCGCGGTCGCCGCACTTATTGCCGCTGCGCTCCTGATCTTCGGGCTTCCGGGTTGCGGGACAGCACCGGATTCGGGACCATGGGAAAGGAAGAGGCTAATGGAAATCCCCGCTTTCGCCTATGCGCCGGAGCATGATGCTGCAGACGGCGTCAGGGCGCTATTCTATGAAGGTCTGCCGTATGAAGATAAACCGACGAAAGTATTCGCTTACGTCGGCGTGCCGGAATCGGCAACGGCCGCCGGCGAGGCCGGGGTACCGGCCGTCGTGCTCGTGCATGGCGGCGCCGGTACCGCGTATGCCGATTGGGTAAGGGAATGGAACCGCCGCGGCTATGCCGCCATCGCGATGGATCTGGAAGGTCATCTGCCAGAGTGGGATGAGCAGGCGGGCGGATACAAGCCTCACGAATGGGGAGGGCCGGCCAATCAGCCGGTATGGAAGGACATCGACAGGCCGGAGCGGGAGCAATGGACTTACCATGCCGTTACGGACATCGCCTTCGCGCATTCGCTTCTGCGTTCGCTGCCGGGCGTCGATCCGCAGCGGATCGGAATCGTCGGGGTGTCGTGGGGCGCGGTATTGACGGAAATTGCGGTCGGCACCGACGAGCGGTACCGCTTCGCGATTCCGGTATATGGCAGCGGGTTCGTAGCCGAGTCGGAAAGCTATTTCGGAGATGCCTATCGGAGCTGGCCGAAGGAAGCCCGGGAGAGGTTCGAGCGTCTGTGGGAGCCTTCCTTCTATTTGCGACGCGCCAAGCTGCCTATGCTGTGGGTGAACGGGGATAACGACGCCCATTTTCCGCTGACCGTGTTCACCAAATCCTATGAGGTTGTGAAGGACAACGCCGTTCTGAGCATTCATCCCGGCATGCCGCACAATCAGGAGGAAGCCGTCCGTCCGCCGGAAATTTACGCCTTTGCAGACAGCGTCGTATCTGGGGCAGCGCCGCTGGCGCGCATCGTTCGTCACGAATGGCGGGATGGAGCCGAAGGCGTCGATGTCTCAATTGAGTTGGACAGTCCCGAGCCGATCGTCCGCGCGGTGTTCTACTATACGCTGAACGTATCCGACCGTCTCAGTCCGGTATGGAGCAAGCAGGTCGTGAACGTGCCCGCAGGCGAAGGCCTGAAGCCGAGGATCGAAGCCGCGCTGCCCGCCAAGACAAAAGCCTACTACGGGAATGCCATAGACTCGAGAGGCTATATCGTTAGCGTAGGGCTGACGGATATAACGGGGAGGGCGAATGAATGAACCGCATTCTTCGATCTTTTGGTTGCTGGCTGCTGGCTATCTCTATCCCGCTCGCTCAGACCGGTTGCACGCGTTCGCCGTCCGGAGCGGAGAACGAATCGGCGGACAATTGGATTCTCGACACTGGCTTCAAGCGAGGAGCGATGGTATTCCATCCGATTCCCGGCGCGGCCCGCGTAAGCGGTAAGCTGGATTTCGGCCGCGATCTGGACGGCCTGAAGTCGGAGTGGATCGTGTCGCAATGGAATTCCAAAAGCGATATCGCCAAAATAACTGGAAAGCGCGACGGCAAACGGTATACGTACGAGAACGCGTCAAAAACGTTGGCCGTAGCGGACGACGGAACCGTAATACTCCGGGTGGATACGGGAGAGGAGTACGAAGCGCCCCGCGTCAGGCCAACCGACCCCTGGGTGCATCTGTACCTTGAGCAGCGGTACGGCAGCCCGTACCGGCTCGCGGACCGGGACGATCTGCGCCTGCGCTTTCAAGCGCGGATTACGGAGTCCGAGTCCCTAATGCCGCCGGAACAGTACGATCCGGGACTTCACGCCTCGATTGCCGTATTTTATCTTATCGTCGGGGATCTGTCCGGCAGCGGGGACTTCCTGAATTTCTGCGTGCCGATCTATGACAACCGCCACGACGTTCCGCCGGGAGAATGGCACATCGATAGCGGCTTCAACCCGGCGGGAGACACGCACAAGCTCATCTATACGCTTGACGGCGGCGGCCTCTACGACTCGCCGACCGGGGACGGACAATGGCACAGCGTCGACGTCGGACTGAAGCCGCACATCGAGCAGGCGCTGGAGATCGCCAAGCAGAACGGTTATTTTGACGGAGTCTCCTATTCCGAGCTCGGATTGGAAGCGATCTATATCGGGTGGGAGGTTCCCGGCGTTTTCAGAAGCGCGATGCAGATCAGGGATATGGCCCTATTTTGAGTAACTCATAATAAAAAGCTTGTAAAATAAAAATCTTCGTGCAGAATTAAGGGGTGATACTACATTCAAGGAGTGGGGATTTGAGAAAGCAAAAGCCAATGTCGTTCGATGAACTGTTGAAGGATTTGCAAGGCCAGAAGACGATCCAGGAAGATCCGAACCATATCTCGTTGGGCATGCTGTTTAATGAAGCGTTTATAAGCAGGCATTCCAACTCTGCAACCTTTGACGAGCTTCTGGAGAAGGGCAACTTCCAAGCCAAGACTTGGGAAGACATAGACAATATTCTTGAGGAGCTGTTGGATCGCCATATCGCAAGGGAAACGGATTTTGCGAATTGGAAAGCGATGCTGGATACGGCGACCAGGGAATATAACGAGAAAAGCTGCCCCTGAGCGGGTTTGCTGACACGCCCTAGAAACAGAGCAGTAAAAACACCTTATTCCGCGCTGAGCCAAGCCGCCGGAATAAGGTGTTTTTGGCGTTAAGCCGCTTAGTTCTTCCGGAACAGCTCCGGAAAAGCCTCTCCCGCGAACAGATCGCCGTCGCGGCCGCGAGATCGTATTTGGACCGTTGCTGTGGATGGCGAGCGCGTGATGGAAGCTCACCTAACCATCGGCACGCACTCGAACTGGCGATGTGTACTCAAAATAAATAGGATCAACCCGCTATTCTTCACTGAAAAAAGAGGGATAGCGTGATCCTGTTTTGCCGCTTATAAAATATAAGAATAGTGGGATTGTCATAGAACCGGTGCACCTTGTAACAAAACCTCTGCTGTACATGGAGAAGATTTTTCTGTAAAATTGATCTTTGAGAGAGGAAGCTTTTTCCACTCATACTTGAAAATTTGATTCATCATCCCTTCCCGACAGCACACTCTCAAGAGAATGAAGAAGACAATGGGACAGTAAGGCAGCAGCTTGAGCGTTTTATTTACACAAAAACATCAATGAGGGAGCATAAGGGAATGAATTTCTTTAAAACGACCAGTTCTGATCAAGTGTTAGTGAAAGAAAGTCGGAATTTATTTGAGAAAATGGGAAATAATGATCTTTCTGCCGATCTACAATTATCGTCTCTGGATTCATCGATAGCGAAGGAAATCGGTGAACATGTAAACTTCGCTTTAAATAAGCTAAGGGAATCGGCCCGGGACACGGAAGTTCGCTTGGAGTTAGTGACGAAAGCTATCCAGGTAGGTTTATGGGATATGAAGGTTATTGCTGGAGATCCTGTTAATCCTAATAACGAGTTCATCTGGTCTGACGAGATTCGAAGCTTGCTTGGCTATAACGACGAGAACGATTTCCCTAACATTTTGAACAGTTGGGCATCGAGAATCCATTCGGAGGATCAGGCGTGGGTGATGAAGGCTTTCGCCGATCATTTAAATGACCATTCCGGTAAAACTCCCTATGATATTGAATACCGCTTACATAAGAAAAACGGCGAAACCCGTTGGTTCCGAGCTACGGGGACGACTCTTAGAGATAATAATGGGGTTCCCCTTCGGGTAGTGGGTGCGCTTTTTGATAATCAAGAGAAGAAAATGAAGGAACAAGAAATAGTCGCGATCCTAACAAAGTACGATTTGATTCATCAGGCTTTGGTAGAAGCGCCTTGGGACATCACAATTATTGATGGTGACGTTCACAATAATCAAATGTGGATGTCGTCTCAATTCAGAAAAGCGCTCGGCTTTAAGGACGAACATGATTTTCCTGATAAATTTGAGAGCTTTAGCAGCCGACTGCATCCGGAGGATTTGGATCGTGTGCTCCACTTGTTTGCCGAGAGCTTAAACGATTATTCAGGCAATACGCCCTTTGATACACAGTATCGATTATGTCTGAAGACCGGCGAATATCGTTGGTTTCAAGCGACAGGCACAACGCTTCGCAGCAGCAACGGAGTTCCCCTTCGATTCGCCGGAACCATACGCGATATTACGCTGGAAAAAAATAAGGAACGCGCCATTAAAGACATGAATCATAGCATGATACAGCTTTCCGATTCCATTAATGAAATGGTAAAAGCAATAGAAGCGGTAACGATTCAAGCTCAAGAAATGGCCACAGCACAGGAACAATCCATGCAAGCGGCTAATCAAGCCAAGGCCGGTACGGAAGAAACGAAGAACATTTCGTTATTCATACGCGAAATTGCAGCACAAACCAGTTTACTGGGGCTAAACGCCGCAATTGAGGCAGCCCGTGCCGGGGAGTTCGGACGCGGTTTTGGCGTCGTTGCTGACGAAGTTAGAAAGCTGGCCTTCAACAGCGCAGAAGCCACAGAAAATATTGAAAATAGCTTGGGTGAGATGACCGTTCTTATTGGCCAAATTCAGCAGCATATTAGCAATATGACGACGATGACGCAATCGCAGGCAGCGGTAACTGAGCAATTGAATGCATCTATGGAAGAAATAAGCGTCATGTCACAAAGCTTAGTGGATATCGTTAAATCTATTTAGAGCTTATAACACAGTGATTACCTTCCTCCTACTCGAGTAGGAGGATTTTTACATTTCGATCTCGGTCTGGAGGCCATCTATAACGGGTGGGAGGTTCCAGGCGTTTTCAGAAGCGCGATACAGATCAGCGCTTGAGAAAGCAAAAGCCAATGATTCAGGAAGATCCGAACCCTATCTCGTTGGGCGGGAGAACTCAGCCGCTCTGGCACTTGAACACGGTCGAAGGGGGGTAGCCTTTGACCGATTTGAACACATTGCTGAAATACGAAATATCGCGAAATCCGCATCGTTCGGCAACCTGCGTGACGGAGAACCCGCCGGTGGACAGCAGCATTTCCGCATGGTTGATCCGGATCATGTTCAAATGCTCCTTGAAAGAATAGCCCATGTTTTTTTTGAATAATTTCCCCAGGTATACCGGATGGAGGTCCACGATCTCGGCCATTCCGGCCAAATCCAGCTCTTCCGCATAGTGTTCGGCGACGTACACGAGTACTTGATTCACCCGTTGGTCGGCTCTCGCGGAATCGCGACTGATGTTCGACAGCAGCCGATGGAGAATCAGGATGAACAACGCACGGGCCTGCATGAGGTACCCCGGCTGTTTGCTCATCCAGACGTGAGTGAACTGCTTGAAATAACCGATCAGTTCGTTCGTGATGACGTTTTTCGTCACGGTCTGGAGCGGGAGCGGTTCTGTGTTGTCGTTTGGGAGCCATTTGAAATTGAAGGCGTAGGAGTGCATTGGTTTTTCCTTGAACGTATGCGCTTCGCGCACGCTCCCAACAGGAATGTAAACGACGTCGCCGGCTTCGACCGTGTGCTTGACGCCATTGACGTAATAGTTGGACTTGCCTTCCACGACAAAGGTCAGATCGTGAAAGTCGATCGTTTGCTTGATGATTTCCCAATTGGGAAAGCACCGCCTGTCTACGAAAAACACGACGTCCGGGACCATATCCTGCAGCCGTTCGAATTCCGTTTCCATGGGGGTTCACCTTCCTTTGCCGTTTGCAGTCCCGAAGGCGCTATGCGGGATGCAACTGGATTCATCTTACCACCGGAGTCCCAAAATTTGAATCGGGATGTTTAATATTTACAAAAAATATCTAGTTGCTCTATGGATAGTGAAAACGCTTAAATCTATAATTTGAGCAAATGAATGATTTTTCCATCGGTCAAGATGCCTTATTTTACTTAGGAAGCCAAGGGATTTCCGCGAATGTCAATTTGTAAGTGATTGAGTTGTTGCAAGTCTGAATTGGAGGAAAATGAATTGGAAAATGACAACAAGATCGTTCTGGAGTCGACAAGACGAAACGGGGAGGGCGTGGGGGAAGCGTACAAAGCATGGCTGCGATATCCGCCGCTGGATCTGAAACAAGCGAAGGAGTACGCCTCATGGTGCGGCGAAATCGTCATAACCGCTTCGGAGCCGTCGCCTGTGCTGGCGAATGCCTGCGAGGAGCTCGTGAACGGCATCGGATCGATGCTGGGCACGGCGCCCCGGGTGGGCGGAAGCGGGAACCTCCCGCGCTTTCTTCGGATTGCGGCGGGGGATCTCGCCGGGTTGGGGGGGGCGGTGGAGGCGGCTGAGCTCGAGAAGCTGGGAGAAGAAGGCTACTTACTGAAGACCGTTCGGGAACACGGGCGGGCATACATCGCGATTGCCGGCCGAACGGATCGGGGCGCGCTTTACGGGGCGTTCCATTTCCTTCGCCTGATGCAGACCGGCCAAAGCGTGGACGATCTCCGCGTGTTCGAGAAGCCGGCCGTCAAACTCCGGATGATCGATCATTGGGACAACATGGACGGCAGCATCGAGCGGGGATACGCGGGCCAATCGATTTTTTACCGGAATGGGAAGTTCATCATGGATCGTAAGCGCATTCGCGATTATGCTCGAATGATGGCGGCAGTCGGATTGAATGCGATCTCTATCAACAACGTGAACGTGCACGAGACGGAGACGCGTCTCATTACCCCCGAGCTGCTGCCTTCAGCGGCGGCTGTGGCCGATATATTCAGGGAGTACGGAGTCAGGCTTTTCCTAAGCGTGAACTTCGCCAGTCCGATTCCGTGCGGCGGGCTGACGACGGCCGATCCGCTCGATTCGGGGGTGAGGCGATTCTGGGTGGAACGGGCTGCCGACGTGTACCGCCACATTCCCGATTTCGGCGGCTTCCTGGTCAAAGCCGATTCGGAATTTCAGCCGGGACCGTTCACTTACGGACGCAACCATGCGGACGGGGCGAATATGCTCGCCGAGGCGCTGCGTCCTTACGGCGGCATCGTGATCTGGCGCTGCTTCGTGTACGACTGCCTGCAAGACTGGCGAGACCGGAAGACCGATCGGGCCCGAGCCGCCTACGACCATTTCTGTCCGCTGGACGGCAAGTTCGCCGACAACGTCGTGCTGCAAATCAAGAACGGTCCGATGGACTTCCAGGTAAGGGAACCCGCTTCTCCGCTTTTCGGGGGACTGCGGCAGACGAACCAGGTGCTTGAGCTGCAAATCACTCAAGAGTATACGGGGCAGCAGAAGCATCTTTGTTTCCTGGTCCCGCAATGGAAGGAGGTCCTTGATTTCGACACTTATGCGTCAGGCGAAGGTTCGACAGTGGCGAAAGCGGCGACGGGCGAATTGTTCGACCGGACGCTTGGCGGAATTGCAGGCGTATCCAATATCGGGGACGATTCCAATTGGACCGGTCATCTGCTGGCGCAAGCCAATTGCTACGGATACGGCCGATTGGTATGGCGCCCGGAGCTGACCGCGGAGCAAATTGCCGATGAATGGGTACGGATCACGTTCGGAACCGATCCGGTCGTCGTCGCGACGATATGCCGCATGCTGCTCGATTCCTGGATCATCTACGAGAATTACACGTCGCCGCTCGGAGTCGGCTGGATGGTCAATCCCGGCCATCATTACGGCCCGAACGTCGACGGATATGAATATTCGAAGTGGGGGACTTACCATTATGCCGACTGCCGCGGGATCGGAGTAGATCGGACGGTTAAGACGGGCACCGGTTATACGGGACAGTATCACGACGAGGTTGCCGCGCGCTTCGAAGCGATCGAAAGCTGTCCGGACGAACTGCTGCTTTTCTTCCACCATGTGCCCTATACGCATGTATTGAAATCCGGCAAGACCGTCATACAGCACATATACGACACGCATTTTGAAGGCGCCGAGCAGGCTGACAAACTGGTGGACGCCTGGCGCGGCTTGCAAGGTAAAATAGATGAAGCTCGTTATGAGAGCGCGTTGAGTCGTTTGCAAGAGCAATCGAAGCATGCCAAGGAATGGCGGGACGTTGTAAACAGCTATTTCTTGCGCAAGTCGGGTACCGACGACAAGCAAGGCAGAACAATCTACTAGGCTAGGCGAGACGAGGTGATGTCGGCAAGCTCGGAGCTAGTTGATTCCTGGTGTTGGAACCGCTTTAATTTTTTCTTGCAGGGGAGAATAAAGGGTATGGAAAAGAATGCGTGTAGGGCGGTGAGGATTTGGCTGTTGCAGTGAGAAGAAAATCGCTGGGATATTTGAAACGATACTGGGTTCTCTATGCAATGTTGCTCTTGCCGGTATCCTTTTTTATCATTTTCCGTTATATCCCGATGAATTACATTCAAATCGCTTTCAAGGATTACAGTATTGTCAAGAGTCCGATGGAAATGGAATGGGCGGCAAATCACGGGTTCGAATATTTTATCAAGGCTTTTTCCAATCGCGATTTCCTTTACGCTCTGAGAAACACTCTTCTTCTTAACTTTCTGGACTTGGTATTCGGCTTCCCAGCGCCGATTATATTGGCCATCATCTTTAATGAACTCGCCTTCAAGCGGTTTAAGAAGTTTACCCAGACGGTTGCCTATATGCCGCACTTTTTGTCATGGATCATCGTTGCAGGCATGGCGCTTCAACTTTTTGCGCCCAGCTCGGGTCTCGTCAATATCATGCTGAACAAGCTGGGGTTTGAATCCATTCCGTTCCTGAACGATTCCATGAATTGGGTGATCACCTACGTTGCGCTGGGCATATGGAAGAGCGTCGGTTGGGGCACCATTCTCTATTTGGCAGCGATTGCAGGAATTAACCCGGAGCTTTACGAGGCTGCTTCCGTGGACGGGGCGGGACGCATGCGAAATATTTGGCACATTACGCTGCCGGGATTGCGTTCTACCATCATCGTATTGCTCATTCTAAACCTTGGTCATATTCTCGGCAGCGAATTCGACAGACCGTTTGCGCTTGCCAACAAGCTGGTGACGGATGTTTCGAACGTGATCTCCATATTCGTTTACAACTATGGGATTCGCGGTTTGCAATTCTCACTATCGACTGCTGTCGGTTTGTTCCAATCCGTCGTTGGCGTCATTTTCCTGTTCGGGGCTAACGCCTTGGCCAAAAAATTCGGTGAACGCGGCATCTGGTAGGGAGGGAAAACTATGATTAAATCAAAAAGCACCAAATTAGGGGATTGGATCATCGTTTTCATTTGCGTGTTGGTGATTCTGGCCTGTCTCCTGCCGTTTTTGAACATTGTGGCGCGATCCTTAAGCTCTGCGGAAGCCATGGTGAAGAATCAAGTTTTGCTTTTGCCGGTGGATCTGAATTTCAAAGCTTACACAGCCGTACTCGGAGATTCCAAAGTCACATGGGCGTTAGTATGGACAGCGATCCTGACGGTTGTCACGACGATTTGGTGTATGTTCATGACGATTCTGTGCGCATACCCGCTTATCTATGACAACCTGAAGGGCAAGAAATTTATTCTGGCGCTCATTCTCTTTACGATGTATTTCAATGCAGGCATCATCCCTACTTATTTGCTCTTGAAAGGGCTGCACTTGCTGAATAATCCTTTGGTTCTGATTTTGCCGGGCAGCATCAGCGTATTCAACGTCATCATCATGCGGAGCTTCTTCTTCGGCATTCCCGAGAGCCTCAAAGAATCCGCCGAGCTGGACGGAGCGGGACCCTTCAAAGTCCTGGTTAATGTCTATTTGCCGCTTTCCATGCCTGTGCTGGCAACGCTGTCGCTCTTCTATGCGGTTGGCCGCTGGAACGGGTTCTCGGATGCGTTGATGTTCATGAGCGACAGAACCTACTATCCCATCCAATTGCTGCTCTTTAACATTCTCAATAGCATTACCAGCGTTGAGGTGGCCACGCAGGAGGGCTTTACCAGCCCGGGCTTGTCCGAATCCATTAAGTCTGCAACCGTCGTGTTTGCAACCCTGCCGATTTTGCTCATTTACCCTTGGCTGCAGCGATACTTTATTTCCGGCGTTACGATCGGAGCCGTAAAAGGTTAATGGCTTACCTACTGTAAAAGTCGACAAAGTCGATTTTTATAAATCGAGCAACAGGCACAAGCAAAAAAAAAGGAGGATCTTACATGCGTTTAACCAAGTTTTTGACCATCTTGGCGCTTTGCTCCGTCTTCGCTTTGACGCTTGCGGGATGTACCAAGAGCAACAACAAGGATTCGGCAAGCCCGTCCAGTTCATCGGCTCCACCGGCATCCGAACAATCGTCCGCATCTCCTTCTGCCGACGAAGCCGCTGCAAAGCTCGAAAAGCTGGGCCTTGATTCCAATTTCAAATTCAAGGAGACCCGCAAAATCACGGTAGAGATTTACGATCGGGGCAATACCGGAGGATCCAAGCCTGAAGACAACGTCTATACGAAGTACATCAAAGACGGAATGCTGCGCGATCATAACGTAGAAGTGACTTTCGTACCGGTTCCGCGCTGGACGGAAGGCGAAGTTCTTAACAATCTTCTGGCCGCGGGGCAAGCTCCGGATATCAGCGTGACCTACTCGTATCCGACTATCCAGACCTATGCCAACATGGGCGGTATCACGGATCTGGCGCCGTTTGTCGACGAATACAAAGATCTGCTGCCGAACTTTTGGGGATATCTCACCGACTCGAACATCAATTGGGACAGAGATCCGAGCACAGGTAAGCTGTGGGCATTGGAAGCTCGCCTGAATGTCCTGAACCGCATCAATACTTTCGTGCGCGAGGATTGGTTAAAGAAGCTCGATCTCCAGGCGCCGACGAGTCTGCAAGAGTTCGAAAGCATGCTCAAAGCATTTAAGGACAACGCTTCCACGCTCTTGGGCAAAGATGCGGACAAAATCATTCCTTTCTCCACGAGCTTCGACGTAGGGTGGCGTACGGATCATTTGACAACGTCCTTTGTGCCGGACAATATTACGGACAAGGACCTCTACGTTTACGGATTTGACGATCGCAAGCTTCTTTACCCGAATTACAAAGAAGGCATCAGAACGTTGAACAAATGGTATAACGAAGGTCTGGTCTGGAAAGACTTTCCGCTCTATCCTGCCGGAGATAAAACAGAAGATAATCTCATGAAAACAGGCTTTGTCGGCGCGTTTATCCACAACTGGGATTATCCCTATCGCGACGGTGAAGACGGCATTACCGCAAACCTTCATAAGCTTGTCGGTCCGGACGCAAATTATATTGCGGTTGAGCCCTTCCCGAACGATGCCGGGGTTTATCGGAAGTTCTTGTCGGCGCCCGTTGACCGCAAACTATTCTTCCCGTCTACCAACAAAGAACCTTTGGCTTCAATGTTCTATCTGGATTGGATCTCCAAGCTTGAGAATCGGATATACCTGCAATTCGGCGAAGAAGGCAAAACGCATGAAAAGATGCCGGACGGTTCCTTCAAGACGATTGCCGCTACGGACGAATATATTATGAACTCGCCGGCCAATATCGACTATACGATCACAAGCAACGGTCTTGACACCGGGGATCCGGATTTGACTGCCAAGTCACTTGCCAACGGGTATGCAGGGGTTGACGCAAGACTCATTGAAATTGCAAACAAGATTACGACGAATGACGGACGCGTAGGCAAAAATGCCAAAGCGGGTGAAATCAAGTCCGAAGAAGGTCAAGGTGAAGCGCTTAGCAAGAAACGCGATGCCTTCTTGGATCAGGCTGTCGTAGCATCGGTTGACAAGTTTGACGCTGCATATGACGCGGGTATGAAGGATTACCTCAACTCGGGCGGTCAGGCCATCATCGACGAGCGTAAAGCGGCATGGGAAAAACTTTATGGCAGCGAAACGATGTTGAAATAACCATTGCGCCGCTGCCTTCGAGTGGTTCGTTGTCATTGCTGTGAGAAAAGCTAGAACATCAAAACACCTTATTCCGCCAAGTCTCCGGAATAAGGTGTTTTGATGTTAAGCCGCTTAGTTCTTCCGGAACAGCTCCGGAAAAGCCTCTCCCGCAAAAAGATCGCCGTCGGCTCCGCCCAGCAGGCCCACGTTCATGTGGCCGTCGCCGCGCGTACCGGCCTTGTAGCGCGTATCTCCCGTCATCAGATGGACGGCCAGCGAACGGCGCGGCCGCGAGGTCGTATTCGGACCGCTGCCGTGGATGGCGAGCGCGTGATGGAAGCTCACCTGGCCGGCCTTCATGACCATCGGCACGGGCTCGAACGAAGCGTCCTCGGGGAGGTCCATGCCCTGGCGCTGCTTCTCCATATCCTGCTCGAAGAAATCGTTCACGTTGAGCAGGCCCCATTGGTGGCTTCGGGGAACGACCTGCATGCAGCCGTTGTCCAGATTGACGTCGTCGAAGGCGACCCAGGCGGTGACGAGCGTCGGCTCGGCCGCGCACTGCCAATAGGCGTAATCCTGGTGCCAGCCGACGTTGCCGCCCGATCTTCGGTCGGGATTGCCCGGCTTGAACAGCAGCTGGTCGTGCCACAGGCGAATGGAGTCGGCCCCAATCAGCAGGGAAGCGATCTCGCCGATGACGGGATCGGTGGCCAGCGAGCGAAGCTCCAGATCGGCCCAGTGGGAATTGTCGGTTTTGCGCAGCCCGTTGCCCTGCTCAGGCGTCCAATATCCGTTGTGAGGCGCGCGTCCCGTTTCGAATTGACCCGTATAAACCCGTTCCATATGTTCGTGAAGCCGTTCCAACCGAGCCTCGTCAATGAGCTGCGGCGCTACCCAGTACCCATTCTGTTTGAAAAAAGCGATATCTGCCTCCGTTGGCAGCAAGTTGTTCCGATCCGACATTTCCGATTCCTCCCGCTTCGATGATGGCCGCACGATTTCTTCATGCGTTGCCTTCATCATAGCGCGAGCAGACGGCTGTCGGCTTTGTTCGGCTTCAACCGGAAGTTAACGTTTTTCGTCATTTGGCGAGAACGGTCGCCGATAGGCGTAAGGCGAGATTCCCGTCTGCCGCTTGAAGAAGACGCTGAAGGCATGGAGCGAGGAGAAGCCTAATCGCTCCGCGACCGACGTGATCGTCTCGCCGGTTTCCGCCAGCCAATATTTGGCGCGATCGGTGCACAGCATGCGGATGTATTTCCCGAGCGGAATGCCGAACGAACGCTTGAATTCCCGTTCCAGATGCGTCCGGCTGAGATGCTGCCTTTTCGCCAAATCCAAGGCGTTGATGTCGATGCTCGCATGCTCGTGAAGGTATTGAAGCAGTTCCTTCATCGCTGGAGCGAGCGGACCGTCTTCCGGACCGCCGTCCGGCAGGGCTGCCTCGCGATAAAGGCGGATGACGCGAACCAGCAATTGCTGGAACAGGCTTTCCGCCATCAGGGCCGAATGCGGGCCGGGGTCCTCGATCTCGGCGAAGACGGCATCGAACAGCCGCTTCACGTCGCCGCTCGTATCCCGTACCGTGCGAGCCCGCCCAAGCCGGTAAAAATCCGCTTCAAGCTTTTGCCGGTTCGTCAGTTGAAAGCCGGTATAATACAGGCGGTAAGATTCTCCCAAGGAAGCGCCTTGATGACCCTCCCCCGGCTTCGTCAGAAACAGATCCCCCTGACGCACGCGATACAAATCCCCGTCGATCGAGAACCAGCCCTGTCCTTCATCCACGTAGCACAGCTCGAAATGCTCGTGCGTATGCCTGTCCACCTGCCAGGTGCTTAGCATCTGGATGCCGATGTACGAGAGGTTGTCGAAATCGTGTTGATAAGGAAGCTCCTCCCGCAGCTCCGAAGAGCCCTTGTAGCGGCTGCGCGAGGCGGGAAGCGGAGTCTTACGTGTGGTCATCCCGATCTTCTCCTTGCATCTTAAGGTCCGGCAGCTCCACTCGCCGGGCGATCCCGATAGGTTTTCGGGCAATCTCGTTCCAAGTCGCTTCAATTATAGGCTTCGGATAGTTGGACGAGCAAGATGGAATCCTCCCAGGCCTAAACAAATTACCCGAAATCGAAATTCTGTTGTATTCCTTATTCCGACAAGCCTAGCTATAATGAACGTGCTTCTACTCGTTTAATGATGAGAGGATGGGATCTGTAATGAAACGAGGACTATCCGTTTTACTGGTCTTTGCTTTTGCAATCTCCTTTTTTTCGTTTTCCGGTTCTCCCCGGGCCTATGCGGCCGATGCGACAGTCACGGTTGACGGCAGCGTAGAGTATCAGACGATCGACGGTTTTGGAGGGCAGTGGTTGCCGTGGACAGCCGACGATATTCCGCCGGAGAACCATGTGCATCGGGAATATTTGGGCAGCTCAGTCACCGCCGAGACGGGGATGAAGTTTTTCCGTACGAATATTAGAACGCCGTCGGACTCTGTCAATACGCCGAGAGACTACGCCTGGTACGTTAATGTCTTCCAGCAGCCGGAGTTCGATCATTTATGGTCGTTCCTTCAGGATTTGCATAGGCATAATGCGGAGCCTATCTTTTCCAGGTTTTCCGCGCCGCGAAGAATGCTGGACAGCAACAAGGGCTTTCTTGAAACGGATGACAACTACAATGAAGTCGCCGACTTTTATGCGGCGCTCTGCTATGTCGCCATTCAGATCAAAGGGGTCGACGTCAGTAAAATCATTTTCTTTAACGAACCCGACGGAAACTGGGACACCTATATGACGCCCGCGCAGTATGTGAGATTGGTTAAGACGGCCGGCCAGAAGCTGGATTCCGTAGGCTTAAGCGGAATCAAGATCATAGGTCCCGGCACGTATAACTCCGTAGGCTTGAACAGTTATGTGGACGCATTGACGAACGATGCTGCCGCGATGTCTTATATGGCGGCGTTCGATACCCACGGCTGGGACAATATGACAGCCAATCCGCCTCGCGATCCTCATCAGATGATTCCCTATCTGGAGACTGCCGCCCAGACAGCGAGCAACAAAGGGTACGGACATATCCCTTTCTACGTGACGGAGATGGGATCATCGGTATTTGGAGGAGACAATACTTGGATAGAGCCCGGGGTTGCGGGAAGCAATGACAGCTACGATTACGCTTTCTACACGGCGCTGGCCACACATGAGTGGCTGACGGCGAATGCGCCTCTGCAGTCCATGTTCATTTGGGACTCTTACTCCTATATCAGCGGCGGCACGTTGATGGGGAAAACCTCGAACTTCGGCACGAGGAAGAGCCCGACCGAAAATTACGAAGCAAGGCCGACCTATAATACGATGTACAATTTCTATAAATACATCAAACCGGGATCGATTAGGATAAGCGCCAGCAGCAATCATAACGACATCATTGGCAGCGCTTACAAGAATAATGGGAAGTCGACCGTCGTTTTGTTGAACAAGAGCAGCTCCGCGGACAGAACCGTTACCGTTCAGCTTTCGAATTTAATTTCTTCCGGTATGACTGTCATTTCCACCTCCAAGAACGCACTGAATAAGGATCTGGGAGACCAGCCGGTCGTCAATGGCCAACTCACGGTTAAAGTTCCCGCGCAGGGGATCGTGACTCTGACCGACATGGGGCAAGTTACCGTAAGGAAAGTCGGCGATTCTACCTATAAGGATTACTACTGGGTCACTCCGGGACAGTCGATTCAGCTTGCGGCCAATGTGGCCGGAGCCGCCGACAGCGTCACATGGAGCGTATATGGAGGAAGTGCCAATGGAACCGTATCGCCGACAGGGCTTTATACCGCGCCTCCCTACGATGTCAGCGATATTGTTGCGGTGAAGGCGGTCAGCACGGCCGATCCGACCTTCGTAGGCTATGCGTACATTAAAGCCAACAGTGTGAATATTCTCTCAAGAGGAAAGCCTTATTTCGTAGATTCCTATTTAGACGTTCCCAATTCCGATCCTAGCCATGCGCTGGACGGAAATTCGAGCACGAAGTGGAATTCAAAGCCGGGGCCGGAGCATTGGATGCAGGTGGATTTAGGCGGCTATTACGATCTTACCGGGTACAGGATCAAGCATGCCGGAGCGGGGAAGGAAGGCTGGCCGAACAAGGATACGCAGACCTCCGATTACAATACGAGAGACTGGCATATTAAGACGAGCTCGGACGGCGTGAATTGGAACTATGCGGAATATGTCTGGAATAACACCGCCAATATTTCTGATCGCACGATCCAAGGGATGGCGGGAACCGAGAACGTTCGGTACGTTTCCATGTATATCACCAAGTCTACCAGCGTGCCGGGAGACGATATGGCCAGAATCTATGAATTCGAGGTTTACGGCAAGCCGGCCGACAAAATTTCGTTGGTAGACGAGATGGTCGACTTCAGCAAGGTGTATTCCCATACGAACGGCTGGGAGTTCGATAGCACTCACTCCGAATTTATGGAGGGCGATACGTCCAGAGTAGGCAGGATCGGAGACGATAGTCTGAACATCGTCTACAAGCTGAACAACATTTACGACTTTTCGGTCAGGATCAACAGCTTTGGCTCGGATCTTGCGGGCAAGGTGAAGTTTTACGCCTCCCCGGACAATCGCGCCTACTCGGAAGTAGCGGCCGCGCACGACGCGCTGGTCGGAACGGCCGGCGGCTGGTACAGAACTTATTTTAAGCCATCGGCCGCTATTCCTTCGGGGACACAGTATTTGAAAATCGAGCTGCGGAACGATCCGCTGATCTTTACGCCGCAGATCGGCCGCGTGCAGCTATTCGGCGATTTGCCTGACGCAGGAGGGCGAATCGTCGACGAATTGACCAACTTCGCAAAGGTGCATTCGTACAGTGCCGCCGACTTGGCGATCGCTCTGAATCCGTCGGAGAACATTGGCGGAGAAATCGGCAGAGTGTATCGGAACAAACAGATCGCCGCCAATCTGGTCTACGAGGTGCCGGCCGATCTGGATAGCTTTGACGTAGATACTTACGCCTTGGGCGGCGAAACGGTGGAGGATTTCAAATTCTATACTTCGCCGAACGGCTCCGCGTATACGTTGTACAATAGCAGTCTTGTGGAAAAAATTGTACAGCCGGGCAACTGGGACAGGGTTCTCTATAGGGCAACCGCGCTCCCGGCAGGTACGAGATATTTGAAGATCGAATTCGGAGCCTCATCGACGAACGCCTGGAATCCGCAGATCGGTCGGGTATCGCTAGATTACGGCGGGGGACCGGCGCCGTTGGCCGATTTTGCGGATTACTCCAGACTGGAGAGAGTGATGGCCAAAGCGCGAAGCGGACAAAACATTACGATAGGCTTTATCGGCGGCTCGATCACCCAAGGCTTTAACTCCAGCAATTGGGATTCGACCAGTTGGACGGCTAAGGCTAAGCAATGGTGGGAGAGCAAATACCCCGGCAAAATCACCTATGTCAACGCGGGGATCGGCGGGACGCCTTCCGTGCTGGGAGCGCACAGAGCCTATATGAATTTGCTGCAAAGCAATCCGGATTTCGTTGTGGTCGAATTTGCCGTCAACGACGGCGCGGATAGCTTGTACACGCGGGCCTATGAGGGGCTTATCCGCCAAATTCTAAAGTCGCCTAACCATCCTGCCGTGATGAGTCTGTACATCGGCGATCAAGCCGGAGCGAACAGGCAGGAGGCGCATATCCCCGTAGCCGATTATTACCGGCTGCCGCAGGTTCACTACAAGGATCGCATTCAGAATTTAGTCGCCAACGGGACGAACACTTGGCTGGATTTCTATGGTACGACCTATGTACCGCAGTACAAATCCGGACCTTACCCGGCTGGCGACGGGACGCACCCGAATGATACGGCTCAGGCTGGAGCAGGCCTTTATATCATCGAGAAGCTGGAGAACGTATACAACACGCTGAAGCCTGACGTGCAAATTCCGGGAGTTCCTGTAATCCCTTCGGCCATGACCGACGATACGTACGAATTCGCCGCCCTGTATCACCGCGGCAATCTGACTCCGTCGTCGGAAACGGTGGGAAGCTGGACGCAGGGCTCGCATAACATAGGCACGGGCTATGGGTGGCAATCGAGCACGGTCGGCAACGAGCTGGTGTTCGACGTAAGCGGCTCTACGATTGCTTTCGGATTTTACACCCGCAACGGACCGGACGCCGGCATGGTCGAAGCTTGGGTCGACGACGGCCCTCGCACCGTATTCGATTCGTATACTCCCGAGCCGTGGGAGACGATAAAATACGCTGTCGTACAGTCCGGCCTTACGAAAGGGCCGCACAAGCTTCACATCAAAATCAAGCAGGAAACGAACCCGAACAGCTCCGGCCACCTGTTCGAGGTAGTGAACGTGCTTCCTGCCGGTATGGAGTAAAACGAATGCTAGGTGCATCTATCTCTTTCGTCTACAGGAGATAGATGCACCTTTTTGCTAGGACTGGACAATTCGCATTCATGAGCACAGACCCAATGGAGCGCTTGACCGCCCCGAACGGTCTGGCAGACCGTTACATGAGGCAGAGATCAGCATTCCTCCCCCAACAAGGGAAAAAGAAATTACCTATTATCGAAATTTAGGTCTATTAAAGCGTGGAAATCGGCTTGCTATACTGAATTCAAGTTCACGGCGTTGGAATTCACGTAAAGGGATGTCGGCTTATGCTCACAACGAAAAGCGGTTTCAGGAAAGAATTCGGCAAAAACAAAGTACTATTTTTGATGCTCGCGCCAACCGTCCTCTATTTCATCGTCTTTGCCTATCTTCCGATGGCCGGCCTGATCGTAGCCTTCAAGAGCTACAACTATTCGCAAGGCATTTTCTTCAGCCCGTGGAGCGGGTTCGACAACTTCGGCTATTTCTTTAATTCCGGCGTAGCCTTCCAAGTGACCCGGAACACGATCGTCTTTAACCTCATTTTTATTGTAACCAGCGTAATTGCCAGCGTTGCCATCGCCGTGTTTCTCTCCGAAATGAAAAACAAATATTTCAAAAAAGTGTCCCAATCTTTTCTGATTTTTCCTTACTTTATTTCCTGGGTCGTCGTTGCCGCCTTTGTGTATAACGTATTCAGCTACGACTACGGCGTATTCAACGAAATTTTGAGGTCGCTGGGGCTTGAGCCCATTAACATCTACAGCAAGACCTCCTACTGGTACGTTCTGCTGCCGGCGCTTCACATTTGGAAAAATGTCGGTTATTCCAGCGCAATTTACTTTGCTTCCATTGCCGGGATCAATACGGAGTATTACGAAGCCGCAAGGGTGGACGGGGCGAATACGTTCCAGCGCATATGGAATATTACACTGCCGTTTCTTAAGCCGACCGTTATCGTGCTGGTTTTGCTTTCGGTCGGACAGATTCTCCGAGGAAACATGGATATGTTCTACCAGTTAATCGGAAACAACGGGATGCTGTTCAGCGGCACGGACGTCATCGATACCTATGTGTTCAGGTCGCTTACCGGGGGAGCCGATCTGGGACTGACGTCGGCGGCTACCTTTTACCAGTCGGTCATGTGCTTCGTGATCATCTACGTTACCAACTTCATCGTGAAGAAAGCGGACAAGGATTATGCGTTGTTTTAACGATTCGCTAGGCGTTTTTGCTTGACCCATTCCATGCAGAAGGATTGAAAGCTCCATGAAACCAGCGGCCAAAACCGACGAATTGTTGTTTTCGATAGGCTCCTACTTCATCGTGTCGATCTTTACAGTTTTAAGCGTAATCCCTTTTCTACTGGTGCTGTCCGGTTCCCTCACCGATGAAGGAGCGATCGTCTCCAAAGGCTACGGCTTCCTGCCGGTTCCGTTCAGCTTGGACGCCTACTCGTACATTCTAAGCGACTACGGCCAAATCTTGCGCTCCTACGGAGTCAGCATCGTTGTCACTTTAGCCGGAACGGCGGCCGGCCTGTACTTCTGCGCGATGACGGCGTTCGTGTTATCCAGACAAGACTTCAAATATCGCAACCGGTTCTCCTTCTTCTTTTACTTCACGACGCTTTTTAACGGCGGACTGGTGTCGACCTACATTTTGTTCATCCAATATTTGAAGCTCAAGAACAATCTGCTTTCGTTGATTCTTCCTGGGCTGCTTCCCGTGTTCTACATTCTGATCATGCGCAGCTTTATTAGAAGCATGATCCCGGCCTCGCTGATCGAAGCAGCCAAAATCGACGGGGCGGGGGAATTCCGCATTTTCATGGGAATCGTGCTCCCGCTTGTGAAGCCGGCGCTGGCCTGTATCGGTTTGTTCTATGCGATCGGCTACTGGAACGATTGGTATAATGCGATGCTGTACATTACGGATATCAAAAAGTATTCCTTGCAGTATTTGTTGACCTCGGTCATTAACAAAGCGGATTTTCTGGCCAAGTCGAGCATAAGCTCCGCGACGGTTGCCGAGGCGCGCGAAAGTGTGCCGGGAGAAAGTCTGAAGCTGGCGATGACGATCATTTCCATCGGTCCGATCGTTTTTGTCTATCCTTTCGTGCAAAAGTACTTCGTGACCGGACTGACGATAGGCGCGGTCAAAGGATAAAGCCGATACCACTCGGTTTATCATATAATGGGTTTCAAGGGAGGACACACAGATGAAGAAAGGCGTCAACTGGATCAGACTAACAATGGCATTGGGGCTAACGGCGTCCGTGATCGTCAGCGGATGCGCGAAGTCGGAGGAGCCCGGCGCGGCAAGCGCAGGTTCGAGCGGCGGCAGCGCCGTATCCGCGGAGAAAACCTATAATGGCGTGGATGTTTCCAAAGAGGTCAAAATCAAATGGCTAGGGGTCGGCGGCAACCAAAAGGACAAGGATGCGGTTCTGACCGAAATCAACAAGAGGCTGAAAGAAAAAGTCAATGTAACGCTGGAGCTAGATTCCATCGATTGGGCCGACTGGTATAATAAATATAACCTGGTGCTTTCCTCGGGCGAGGATTACGACGTCATCTATGCGGCTTCATGGACGGACGTCGCGGTGCAAACCCGCAAAGGCGCATTCAAGGATCTTACGGGAATGCTGGAACAGAATGCTCCGACCATCTCCCAAAACTGGACGGAGGATACGTGGAACGAGAGCAAAATCGATGGCAGAGTCTTTATGATTCCTTCCTTTTCGGACGAGTACAACTGGAATGGCTTCTTATATCGGGAGGACTTGAGAAAGAAGTATAACGTTCCGGAGATTAAAACGATGGCGGATATGGGGGCGTACTTCGAGGCGATCAAGCAGAACGAAAAAGAAATGGTTCCTTATAAGCCGGCGACGGACGAATCCTGGACCGTGCTTGCTCCTTACGTCCAAGAGAAGGGGGACCAACCCGATGTTACGCCGCCGGGCATTCTGTCGATGCAGGTAGACGATCAGGACGGCTCTACGTTAGCCTTTTTGAGCCAAAGCCCGATCTATGCCGAAGCCTTCAAAACAATAAAATCGTGGGCGGATAAAGGCTACTGGCCCAAGGACTCGCTGGCCAACAAGACGGAATCCTGCAGCGCCTTTAAGGAAGGCAAGGCTGCGGCCTGCCAGGGCGGCTACTGGGCAATCGAACTGAACTATAAGGAAATTATGAAAGCGCATCCGGATTGGGAGATCGGATCGTACGCCGCCAAAGTCGGCGGCAAATACTTCCCGAAGCCGCCAAGCATCAAAAACGGCGTCGCCATTCTGAATTCGTCCAAAAACGCCGAAAGGGCGTTAATGACGATCGACGCGATCTATTCCGATCCCGAATTATGGACGCTCTGTATGTACGGGATCCAGGGCAGAAATTACGATATTGACGCCAATGGCGCAAAAACGCTGCCCGAAGGAGCCAAGAGTACGGATTACGAGGGCACGTATTTCAGCGGTATGAGGTATAAGCTGGTGAATCCGTTCAAGGACGATCCTTCAAGTCCAAATGCTGCATTAAAGGAAGAATATGCGAAAATCGCGCATTTCCCTAAACTCGGATCCTTCGTTTTCAATTCCGAACCGGTCAAAAACGAATATGCGGCAATCAGCGCCGTTAAAGAGAAATATAACCCTTCCTTAAGTCTCGGGCTTGTAGCCGACGTGGACAAGGTATTGGCCGATTACGACAAGGAAATGAAGGCGGCAGGGGCCGACAAGGTAATGGCAGAATATAAAAAGCAGATGCAGGAATGGTTGGCCAAGAACTAGCGTTGCATAGTTGGGGCAATCTCATTAGCAGAGCTGCTGGAGATAATCGATAGACAAGTAGAGGCTGTCCCATAAGCAGAGTTGCATGATGAGCGATAATCAAAGAAGGTGTATATACCTCCTGGAGACTGCCTCATACGCTCCTGAAATCACCGCGTAACGGGTTTACCCATTCAAATTTTAGGAGCGTATAGCATCGGAGGGAGGTATATACACCTTCACCTTGTTCATCGATTATCTTTCAGAGCAACTTGGTTGGCTTATGGGATAGCCTCTTAGCCGCTATCATCGATATTCAACTTTTAAGCACCACTCTAAGCAGGGAGGAAGGAAGTTTCGTGATCAAGCTGATCCTGGTCGAGGACGAGAGAGCTACAAGAGAAGGTTTGCTGAAGCATACCCCCTGGAATCAGATTGGAATAGATCGCGTAGAGGAGGCCAGAAACGGAGTCGAAGCGCTGGAGAAATCCGAGTGGCTGGAGCCGGACATTGTCTTGACCGACGTTTCCATGCCCAGAATGGACGGCATCCAGCTGGCCACCCGTCTGCGCGAGAGGTACCCGCAATGCAAAATCGTTTTCTTGAGCGGTTATAGCGATAAGGAGTATTTGAAGTCGGCGATTAAGCTGAACGCGCTCAACTACATCGAGAAACCGATTGACGAGAACGAACTGATCGCCACTCTCTCCAAGGCGGTCTTCCAATACAAGTCCGAGCGGGATCAGAAGGCCAAGGACGAAAGGATGCAAGACCAGGTTAGAAGGAATACGGACCTCGTTCGGCAAAAGCTGGCGGTGGAATTGATCAAATCCGATGTCGATCCTGCCGAGCTAAAAGGGACTTTCGAGGACGCCGGAGTCGAGTATCGAACGGATCGCTATTATACGACGGCGGTCGTGAAATTCAACTGGAACAGAGCGCTGACGCACAATGAAAAGGAAAGCTGCCGAAGCCTCCTCTCTTCGAAGATTTACAACATCCTCGGCGAGCTGTCGGATGGGTTCGTATCCGGCTATTTGGATAGCGAGCTGTATCTCGTTCATTTCAAAGAAAGAATCCAACCCGTTCAGCATTGGGAGGGCAAGCTTAATGTCCTGCGGGAGAAAATTATGGCGGAAAGCCAAGGAAACTACGCGGTGACGATCGGCGTAGGTTTGCCTGTATACGGGCTGGCCGGGCTGAAGAACTCTTTTAACCTGGCCATGAAGGCGATTCAAATGCAATTTTACGAGGGCGTGAATACGATTATTTTTTCCAGCAGCCTGAGCGCTCGGGAGAGCGGAAATCCGCTTCTGGACGATGCGTTTCTGGCAGCTTTCGGCGAGTATCTGGGAGGCGATAAGAGAAAAGAAGCGTTGCGGCTGCTTAACGAATACTATTCGGGGCTCGCGGCCTCGAAGGTTTCCGATAACGGTATGATCCGCAATCGATATTTAAAGCTTCTGTTCGACTTGCATTCCATGGCCAAGAAGAGGGGGATCACATTAACCGACGAGGAGGACTTGTACGGGTATTTGTGGAGGTCCATATCCGGTATGGATACGCTAGAGAAGATTCATCTATTTCTGGTTGACCAAGTGAAGGTCTTCTTTAAGCTTGTAGAGGATAAGGAGGCTTACGGGAGAAACGTTTACGAGATTATGAAGTTTATCCAAAACCAGTATCCTAATCAGAAGCTGTCGGTTAGGTTGATCGCCGAAAGTCAGAATTTCTCGGAGAGCTATTTGTGCACCTTTTTCAAGAAAATAACGGGAAAGACCCTGAACGACTATATCACGGAAGTGCGAATCGAAAAGTCGAAGGAATTACTGAAGGATAGAAATCTTAAAATCTATGAAATCGCTAAAAAAGTAGGCTACGATAACGAGAACTATTTCGCGAAAGTGTTCAGAAAATATGAAAACGCTTCCCCATCCGAGTTCAGAGAAAGGTTTTTCCTATGAGAAACGCGGTGTTTAAGGGGATCGTAGGCGCGGTAAATAACATTGGGCTTCGGAAAAAGCTCTATACCTCTCTTTTGGTTTTTATTTTTATCCCATTGCTGGTATTCGGCTATTACCTTTACGATAAATTTTCCGCCAGGCTGATCGACCAGTTCGAATATACGGCCGGCCAAGCGTTCGAGCAGACCGCGGGGTATTTGGAGTATAAAATTTTTAATGTGAACAGCATTGCCAACATCGTCATGATGGAGAGCAAAATTCAGGAGCTGTTCAAGTATACGCCCTCCGACCAATACAATGAAAGCATTATCCAGGACGAATACTATCGGGATAATCTTAATTTCCTATATAGCTTGGAGAGAAGCAAGGACATCTACCGAATCGGCTTATACGTTCCGAGCGAGCTGGTGTTCGCGAATGAGCGGGATCACTTCTTTAATTGGAGCAGCCTGGCAGAGAGCGGAATCGTCGAGCGGATGGAGGAAAACGGAGGGAAGCTCATCTGGCTGCCAAGCGGAATTTTGGACCCGGGGCACGGCGGGCAGACCAACTTGATCTCCGCGCTATGTCGCATTCGCAATCTCGGAAACTATCATCAGACATTGGGCGCTTGTCGGATCGATCTATTGGAAAGCGATGTTCACGATATTATCGCAAGAGCGAGAGCGACTCCCTCGTCGCTTGTCGCGCTCGTTAACGAAAACGGACAAACGATCGCCAGCGTCGGCGATTCTCAGTTATTGGCGGCCGGCTTGGCGCAGCAGGAAATCAGCGATATTTTGCAGGAGCCGGGTGAGGCACAGGTAAGCGCCAAAATTAAAATCGAAAATCGGCATGGCGTGCTGCTGTACAAGGACGTTAAAGGGACGGATTGGAAGCTGCTGTCGTTCATTCCCGATGAAGACATGCTAAGAACGACGGAATCGGTCAAGAAGGAGACGGCCGTGTTCGTGCTTGTTTTATGCGTGCTTGCGTATGGCTTTGCCATTTTTATATCGAGCACAATCACAAGCCGCATCAAGAAGCTTGTCGTGCAGTTGAAGCAGACGGAGCGAGGGGACTTTAAGCAGCCTGTCGTTTTTCGGGGCGGTCATGACGAGATCGGGCAGCTCGGCATGAAGTTCAACCATATGCTAGGTAAAATTTCCGATCTGATCGAGGAAAAGTACAATCTGGGGAAATCCGTCAAAGGAGCGGAGCTCAAAGCGCTGCAGGCGCAGATCAATCCGCATTTTCTGTACAATACGCTGGAATGCATACGCTGGATGACGAAGGAGAACAAGAGCGAGGAAATCAATCGGCTGCTGTATTTGCTGGCGAGATTTTATAGGCTCAGCCTAAGCAGAGGCGAGGAAGTTATCCCGCTGAGGGATGAGCTTGAACATATTAAAGCCTACGTCGAGATCCAAAATATCCGCTTCGACGACTCCATACAGCTTGAAATTGACGTTCCGGAGGAGCTGATGGAGCTCAATCTGATTAAGCTGGTGCTGCAGCCGATCGTCGAAAATTCGATTTTACACGGGATTCTGGAAAAGGAGAACGGAACGGGCCGCATTCAAGTGAAGGCGGAATGCCAGGGGGATGAGCTTGAACTAACCGTAACCGATGACGGGCCGGGCATCGAGGAGGAGGTGCTGAAGAACATCCTGAATTCGGATAAAAGGTCCAGAAACAGCGGGTACGGCATTAAAAACGTGAACGAAAGAATCAAGCTGTATTACGGCAGCGAGTATGGGCTGGAATATGTCAGCGTCTATGGAGAAGGTACGACGGTTCGGATTCGGCTGCCAGCTCATGAGGCCGTCCTACAGGCCAACTAAGTTGCTTTGATAGATAATCGATAGTAAAGGTGCAAGGTGTATGTACACCTTCTTTGATTATCGATCATTTTATGCTGAAGCATTTGCAGACGGCATGTTATATTTAAATGGAACCCCTCGTTTGTTGTCTATCGAAAATTAGCATCGACCACATCATCTTAACACGGGGAGCAGTCCGAACATGAACGCCAACAATCGGTTAATCTTCACACAAGAACGCTTTCTCACCGCCAACTTACTTCTCCCGATGCTCTATCACGCGGGTTGGGAGATTCGGGACGGGCATTGGAGTTATCCGCAACGTGAAATGAGAGGCGGATTAGTCCAGGCCCGGTACGCCTCCGAGCTCGGATGCTACGTCCGTACGCTTCCTTATCATTGGCTGATGATGGTCCTTCAGGGCGAAGTCGTCGTCACCTGCCGCGATATCCGAACGACGATCGGAGAGAATGAGGTCGTTCACTTCCAGCCCCATCAGCCGCATCATATTAGCGCTAATCTGCCCGCCAACTACATCTGGATTCATTACAAATTGCTGCTCCCCTTACAGGAGGAGCCGATGTTGCCGTTGTATCCCGCCGAGCAAGAAGCGCGATATGGCAGAGAAACGGCTTTTCAGGAAGCCGTAGTCGATCTTCCTGGAGTGATTGTACCCAAAAATCCGAATTTGGTTCGTAAGCTGTTCACGACAACAGTCGAGGAATTCATGCTCGAGCCTCCCGGATTTATGCTGTCCTCCAAAGCCAACTTCCAATGCCTGCTGACCGCGCTGTTCCGCGAAGCGACGGACCGGAGCAGTCCTGCGATCGTGTCCGACCCTGCGATCCAAAGAGCCCTGGATCACATTCATCAGCATTACGATACCAAGTTGGCCATATCGAGTCTCGCGGCCCTCGTGAACCTAAGCCAGAATTACTTCATCTCGCGATTCGGCAAAATCGTCGGGATCAGTCCGAACGAATATATCCTCCGCTTTCGTATCCGGCATGCAAAGATGCTGCTGCGCGACACGGACATGAGGCTGACCGAAATCGCCGCGCGCGTCGGCTTTGAGAGCCTCTCCTACTTCAGCCGAATGTTTCGCCAACTGGAGGGCATTCCTCCCAGCGAGTATAAGTCGTATAAATTGCGGACCCATGTTCATCATTCGGAGTGACGAAATCGGTTGGTCGATACCTGGCCGAATAGCGTAGAATTGTGCAAACAATAACGAGAATACGAGAAGATTGGACGATAACGACCTCCTATAATGAGAGATGAAAGCGTTTTATCTATCGATGCAACTCATTATTAGGAGGGGTATAATGAAACAGGCGATTCGAACAATCATTCTGTCGGCCGCGATTTTTGCGGTCGCCGCTCTCGTCCGTCCCGAGTATGGAGCGGCGCAGGCGACCGCGGAGTGGAACTGGCAGACGAACGGCAATTACGAAGGGTGGACGCCCGGCAACGATATCGCGAGCTCTTCCGTCACCGACGGGATGCTGCAGGTGACGCTCGGCGGCGCGGATTCGCAGCTAACAAGTCCCACGGTGTCCATAAACGCGGCCGATAACAAGCTGTTTGTGCTGCAATACCGAAACGGTACGGGAAACGGAACGGCGCAGTTGTATTGGAAAACGACCGGGCACGGGTATTCGGAAGCCTATAGTCTGCCGATCGCCGTGCAGACGGACAACGAGTGGCATGAGCTTCGCGTGCAGCTTCCCGCGTCGTGGACGGGAACGGTTACCGAACTCCGCTTCGATCCGAGTCAGGGAAGCAGCGGCACGTTCGAAATCGATTATATGCGAATTCTGAATACGACGGCGGACCGGTACGATCTGGCCAACGGTTATGTAAAGCTTTCCGGAATTTACGGAGTAATCGATCTCGTTCAGTTCGACCCGACGGGTTCGGGGAGCTACGGCGAGAACCTGCTTGCGGGCAACTTATATTTGACGGCGAGCAGCGGGACGAACACCCTGCCGGGGTTGGGGACCGCGGTTACCTCCACGTTGTCCGGAAACACGCTGACGCTGAGCAATATTACGTTCGGGGCATATGGCACGTTGAACGTGACCGGCAACTGGGTGATCGAATTGGACGGCAACAAGTGGAGCAACACGTTCACGATTACGTCCAATGCGAACAATATTCCGCTTCACAATATCGGATATATTATGCCTATGCAATGGTACGATCCCGGCTTTGACGTGACGGTGCGCAACCGCGTGCCGTTCGAGTACATGATCGGGGGAGATAACCAGTATCATTCCAGCTATGTCTACAAGCGCGGCGCGGAAAGAACGTACAGCCCCGCGTTCGAGCTGCGGCAAAGTCCGCTTTATATTCACGGAGCGAATGGCCATGATTACGATTTGCGTATCGAATACAATCAGCCGACCGTGGAAGCGGCTGTCGGGATCGATTCGCTGACCTTCCCGTTTTTTGCGGCGGAAGGGACAGGCTCTCCGTATTTCAAACCGTACGTGCTGAATACGGGCGAAACCTTGGTTCGCGAGTTGAACTTCACGGTCGAGCCGAACAGCGATTGGCTTCCCGAAGGCTTTCCTGTGTTCGAAGGCACGGACGCCGCGATGACGAGCGCGCTCACCGAGATGTTCTACGAACGCAATTACGAGCGGCATATCGGCAGCGGCCCAACCTGGCGGGAGTGGATGGGCACGATTCGCGATTGGCTGCAAGACGAAGCATGGCGAACGGGCGAGAAGTATTCGATGCTCGTCCAGCGGCAAGATCCGGACGGTTATCCCTGGACTTGGGACAACTCTAAGGGGTGGCCGTTCCCGGGCGACGGCAGCGACACGCTGCATCATATCGATACGCCCGCCAACTTTATTCTAGGCGGTTACCGTTACTATGTCGCGACAGGAGATCGGGAGCTGCTATCCACTCAGATCGACCGGATGCGCGCGGCCCTGGCTTATATGCTGGACTATTACAACCCTACGAAAAAACTTTTCATCATTACCCAGTCCGATCACGAAGGCATTAGCGTAACGGAGAACGGGAGCGATTATTGGGACATCCTGCCGCACGGGCATATCGACGCTTACAGCAACATGCACGGTTATGCGGCCTTGATGGCCATGGCCGAACTGGAACAACTGGTCGGAAATACCGCAAGAGCCACAGAGCTGAACGGCTATGCGAACGACTTGAAGGCGGCGTACGACACCACCTTCTGGCGGACGAACCACTACATTCAGACGATCGACGTGAACGGAGTAGAGCATGATTACGGCCCAATCTATCTGAACGTTGCCGCGTTCTATTACGGGTTGGGAGACAGCGCCAAAGCGACGGCCTTTTTCAATTGGGCGGAGACGGTAACGACCTCCTCGGGAGAGGCCGACGTGTTCAGCAAGTTCGTATTCGCTCCCCGCGCGACCGTTACGTCCAACCCGAGCAAAGCGCAAGGCGGGTGGTGGGTATCGGCGTGGGATAATTACGGAGCTTACGGCGACCAAATTCAGGACGGCGGCGCGGCGATGTACACCACGTTCTACGAAATCGCCAGCCGTGCGCAATATTTGGGCGCCAACAATGCCTACAGCCGATTCTCCGATATCATCGACCGTTATGCGCTGGATCATCTCAGTGGCGGCAAAACACTGTATAACGGCGAAACGGTTCAACATACCTATGCCGGCAGCGTCGGCACTTGGGGAGAATTCCCGGAAAGCGCCCTTGTCCCCGTCGCGCTGCTTCGAGGATTCATGGGTATAAAGATGGACAAGGACGGCTTGCAGATTAATCCCAATATGCCGTCGACCGGATTAACGCAAGCCGGCGTAACGAATTTCCGTTATTGGGATATGAACCTGAAGCTTACGGTTTCCAATTCGTCGGTGCGCCTTCAGGCGTTAGAGAACGAAAGCCCGTATACAGACTGGGAAGTTAACGGAACGGCGGTAAGCGGACTGTTCGACATCACCGTTAGCCTCAGTCCCGGAGGCAGCGTGACGTTGACTCGCGAAGCGGGATTGGGCGTTAATCTCGAAACTATCGAGTATGACACGATGGTGGGCTGGGCTTCGGGAGACTATTACCCGGTCAGCATTAATGGACGCGGTATCGGGGGGCACAACGGTGACGACGATTCCGTCCGGTATAAATGGCCTCTTCTGAAGGGCAAGAACGTCATTACCGTCAAAGCGGTGAACGCTCCCGGCTCGACCGGCGGATTCCTTGCCGATTTCACGTTGCCGGACGGACGCAAGATTGTATCCGACGCAAGCTGGAAAATCAGGAGTGAACGAGAGGATCGTTACGAAGGTCTGGCCTTGGCGGACGGCAATTGGACGCAAGCGACCAGCCAAGGGGCGTATAGTTCGTCGACTCGCGGACCCGTCGTCAACTTCCCGGGCGGATCGGATGCCCATTGGATATGGGATAGCACCGGACAAGCTCCGTGGCTGCTGCTTCGCAAGACGTTCAACTGGGATGAGTACTGGAGCTTTAACTATGACGGCGACGAACAGGAATGGGGGGGATTCACGCACCTCCTTGACCGGGAGGTGGCCGGAGGTACGTTAAACGCGGAGATTAGCGGCAACGATCCGAGCATGACCCAATCGATTAACGTCGATGCGGCCAAGAAGAAGCGGTTCGTCGTGCGCATGAAGAACGGTACGGCCAGCACGACCGCGCAACTGTATTGGGCGACCGCACTATCCGGCATGGACGAGAGTAAGCGCGTCGATTTTACGATCGTTGCCAATGACTCGAATTATACGACGTACGAGGTCGATCTGACCGGCCATCCCGAATGGCGCGGCACGATTACGGCTTTGCGGTTCGACCCGGCGACGAACGCGACGGGGACGACCAGCATCGATTGGATCGAACTGAAGTCGCTTGACGGCGACTTCGACGTGGCCGATCGCGTCGGAATCTCGGCGTCTTCCACGTACAGCAGCGGATGGGAAGCCAGTCAAGCGATCGACGACGATATCGCAACGGTATGGTCCAGTACTGCGCATACCGTGAATGCGACCGAGTGGATTCAGCTTGATCTGGGCAAAGCCCATACGGTCGAGCGTGTGCGGTTGAAGCCGCGGCCGGGCGGCAGCGGATTTCCGGTGGATTTCAAAATTCAAACGAGCATGGACGGCGCAACCTGGACGGACGTTCCGGGTCAAGCCTATACCGGTTATTCGAACCCGGGCAGCGGCTTGGAGACATTCGCGTTCAGCTCGCCCGTGACGGCTAAGCATGTGCGTATTTACGCAACACAGCTCGGCCAAGACGACAATAACAATTACGTGTTTCAACTGAGCGAGCTTTGGGCGGACGACAAGAAGATTTCCGGTTCCCCGTCGTGATTCGGCCATAAACCGAAAGTCGGCGGCAATCCGTGAAGAACGAAAACAAAATGGTGGTGCAGATGATCGTCTGCACCGCCGCTTTTGTTAGGCCGGGAGATGAACGAAGTTGGAGAAGCTGCATGTTCAACATCATAGTTTAATGTTGCCTATCATCTATCACGTCGGTTACGAGGATCGGGAGGAGGAGTGGGAGTATCCGGAGGCCGTACACCAAGGGAAGGTACTTAACGTGCAATACGACTTTTCCCGCAATCACTACGTGCGTTCGCTTCCCTTTCATCTTATTGTGATGGTCCTCAAGGGCAGCGTAACGTATCATATCGGCGGCGAATCTTATCTCGCGGAAGAAAACAGGGTGATTCATATTCCTGCGCATACGCCCCATCATATCTCCGCCACCGGCGTGCCGCTTAGATATATTTGGATTCATTATCAGCTGCTGGTGCCGGAGCAGTCGATCCCGATAATACCTCTGTCGCCCGGAGACGAAATCTCCGTTTTCAAAGGCGCGGCATCGTTCAAAGAGGCGCTTCCCGAGCTGCCGATCCTGATGAAGCCCCGCAATTACTACACGATCAAAAGTCTGATGAAGTCGATCTTGGAGGAAGTGTGGGCCGAGAAAACCGGCTGGCTGCTGGCTTCGCGGTCTTATTTTCAATCGATGATCATGCACCTGTACAGAGAAGTGACGGTAGAGGAAGAACGGAAAGGTACCGGAATTGCCGACCCCCATATCGCGGTCATTATTGAACATATTCATAGCTCGTTCGCCTCCAAGCTGACAGTGGAGGGACTTGCCGCGAAAGCCAACCTGAGCTTGAATTATTTTATCTCGAATTTCAAGAAATGCACGGGTTTTACGCCCGGAGAATATGTCGCCAGAGTTCGTATTCAATATGCGAAAAAATTAATTCGGGAGGGCATTAAAACCGTCTCCGAAATTTCCGATATGGCCGGATTCGAAAGCGTGTCGTATTTCAGCAGGGTGTTCAAAAAAATAGAAGGTCTTACGCCAGGCGAGTTCAAACATACCGAAGTATAAGGAAAGTGAATCTGTTAAAGAAAACGATGATTTTCTGTATATAAATGAAAGCGATTCAAAATTACGATTGTAGTAGGTTAACTTAATATTAACTTAATACGAATATAGGGGGCAACACAGAAATGAGGAAGAAGCTGATCGGGTCCATTCTACTCTCGCTCGTCCTGGTGATGGCGGCAGGCTGTTCAGGTTCGAATTCCGGCACGAATGCGTCGCAATCGAATGAACCGCAAAGCTCCGCTGCAAGCAAAGAAAAGCGTACGGTCACATTCGCCACGATCGCCGGATATTACACGGATGGATTGAAGGAGGCAGCCCAAGAGTACACGAAGCTGAATCCGGAAACCGAAGTCGTCATCGACGTCATTAAGGATAACGATACGTATCAAGCGAACTTCAAAGCCAAGATGGCGGCGGGAGGGAAGGATGCTCCCGATATCGTTCACATTAATTTGATCGGGGAAACGAGCTCGGCCGATGCGATCGACAAAGGCTGGCTGCTGAAGCTGAACGATTACGTGAACCAACCGAACCCCTACAACGGCGACAAAACCGTATTCGAGGGAATCGACCCTGAATACCATCAGAACACGTATAGCCGGGACGGGGACGTTGCCTATCTCCCGTTCGATCTGGTAGGTACAGGATTCTACTACAACAAGGATATCTTCGCGAAGCTGGGAATATCCGAGCCGCAAACGTGGGAGGAATTGCTCGCTGCGTGCAAGCAGCTGCAAGATGCCGGATATATTCCGATTACGATGCCTTTCGGCTTCGAGTCGACGATCACGCAAGCGTTTCTCGACTGGAGCGCCAAAAGTCTTTACCCGGAGTTGTTAATTCAACCGGGAGATGCCCGCTACGACGAGAAGATCCACAAACTGAATACGAGCATTGCCTACTCTCCTGACAACGGAAACTTCGATTTCGGCGCAAGTTACGATCCGGAAAAGCAATTGCTTGCTCTCAAAAACAAGCAATACGATATGCAAGGGGCTGCCCAACGCAAAATCTGGACGGTCATGAAGGAATTGTCCGCGTATTACCAGCCCGGCTACGCAACGATGCAGGATCCGGACGTCTACCAGCTGTTCATTGCGCAGAAAGCGGCGATTTATTGGAACGGCAGTTGGCAGGTGGGAACGCTGCTCGACGATATGAAGAAGCTGGGCGATAAAGCCTTCGCATGGGGAACGTTCAAATTCCCCGAGTTCGCCGAGGCCGACCCGCTATTTCCGGGAAAACCGCGAGGCATTCTAGTACCGGGCCATCTGCTCGGAATCGCGGATAAGAAGGACCCGGAGCAAGAGAGCCGGACGAAGGATTTCATGATGTACCTTTATTCGCCGGAAGTCGCTCAGAAGGTGTTTGAGACGACGCTTGCGGCAGGACAGTTCGTTCAAGGTCCGAGCCTAGTGCTTGGGGTGAAGCTGCCCGACGAAGTCAACGCATATCTTACGGGCTTCAAAGTCGATGGCAGCATGGGATACGCGATCGCCAATGCGGTTCCTTCCTCGGACACGAATCAAGCCAAGCAATCCGCTCAATTGAAATACTATGAAGGCAAACTATCGCTGGATGAATTTTTGGCCGAGCAGGACAACATTTTGAACCGGGATATGGATATCTATATCAAGGCTCAACAATACGATCTGGATCCGAAGACCAATCCATAAGCTGCACACGGAATTCATCAAACAGGCCGAGGGAGAACGCGGTTCTCCCTCGACGGCTTGCTTACATGGAGTGAGATTATGATCGACAAGCCTCTTCGTCCCGACAGAATCCGATATTGGTTAAAAGCTTATTTTTTTATCGTTCCTTCGCTCCTGTTCGTCTTGATCTTTCTCTATTATCCGATGCTGACTTCCATCTATCATTCCTTTACGGACTGGAACTTGGCTCAAGCGAAATGGATCGGTTTGGACAACTATATTCGCATGTTTAACGACAATACGTTTCGAATCGCGCTATCCAATCAACTTCTGTTTACCATCACGGATATTGTCAAAAGCGTCGTATTCCCTTTATTGGCGGCGGAGTTGATTTTGTCCTTGCGCGGAACGAAGCTTCAATATTTGTTTCGTACGGGCTTCGTAATTCCGATGCTTATCCCCGGAATTGTTTTCGTTCTGATCTGGCTGTCCGTTTACAACCCTTCCAACGGATTGCTGAATCATTTCTTGTCTTTCGCAGGACTGAATTCTCTGGCAAGGCCTTGGCTCGGAGAGAGCGATACCGCAATATGGGCCGTTATCCTTATGGGATTTCCTTATATCACGGGTTTGCCGTTTCTTATCTTTCTCGCCGCGATCGCGGGCTTCAACAAGGAAATTATCGAATCGGCCAGAATGGACGGCGCCAAGTTCCGGAATATTTTTCTCAAAATTCATCTGCCGCTGCTCGCGCCGCAGTTCAAAGTCGTGCTTCTGCTGACAATCATCGGCAGCTTGCAGGACTTTGTGCGAATTATCGTGTTGACCGGAGGAGGACCCGGTGTATCGACCACGGTGCCGTCGCTCATCATGTACAACTCGGCCTTCAAGAACTCCAATTACGGATACGGCAGCGCGGTCGGCATTTTCCTGTTCGTGAGCATTCTCCTCCTAACGCTGTTGGTCTCAAAAATTTTCAAGTCTGAAAGAGAGTGAATCCGGGCTATGAGAAATTACAGAGTTGCGGAATTCGGCGTCGTTCTCAGCCTGTCGGTTCTACTGCTCCTTACCCTTGTTCCTTTTGCCATGCTATTGTTCCTTTCGTTCAAGGATCATCTCGATATTGTGATCGACTTCTGGGGAATTCCGGGAGAGCTCAAATGGGAGAACTATTCTACGGCCTGGAGCGCCGTGTCCGGGAGCATCGGCAACTCTCTGTTCGTTTGCTGCGTTACGGTAGCCGGGGCAGTCCTCATTAGTTCGATGGCCGGTTACTCTTTCGCCCGCAACCGTTTCCCGGGCAAAGAAATCCTCTTTATGCTTATTATCAGCGTGATGCTGATTCCGTCCATGTTGAATATCGTTCCGCTATACGCGATTATTTCCCAGTTGAATTTGACGGACTCTTTCTGGGGCTTGATTTTACCCTATATATCGGGAACGCAATTGGTCGGAATCATTCTTTGCCGGACCTTCTTTCAAGGAATTCCGGAAGAGCTGTTCGAAGCTGCGCGGATGGACGGCGCCGGAGAGGCTTATTTGTACTTGCGCATCGCGCTTCCCTTGAGTATGCCAGTTATTGCGACCTTGGGGATCATTACCTTTATTAGCGTTTACAGCGATTACCTATGGCCGCTGATTATATTGAAAGAGCCTCACCTTACTTTTACGATCCAGGCGGTTAATATGACGACCAATGGCAGGCCGGATCTCGGATTATCCTTCGCAGCCTATATCATCGGCAGCTTGCCGATGATTCTGGTCATTATGTTCGGTATGAAATATTTCGTGCAAGGCATTACGTCAGGAGCGCTTAAATCTTGAACCCGCTGCAGAGAAGAGAGGAGAACGCTGCTCAATGGCAAATTTGAAGTACAAAATCGGATTGATCGGAAGTCCCGTCAAGTTTGTTTCATGGACGGAGGAGACGGTAATGTCCATGAAACAAATCGGATTTAACGCCCTGCAGCTGAATATCGCTTGGGGCGGGCGTCCGCACGACGAACCGTTAAATTTGGAGGACGTCGTAGCGTTAGTCGGCGAAGCTTCGCTAAAATACGAGCAGAAGATTCCAATAGGCGGCGATTCCTCTTCGGGCGCATGGGAGCGGCGAAGAAACGATCTCAGAGAGCGTATACGGTTATGCAAACAGGCGGGAATGCGCTCCATTTTCCATTTCGGCGCCCCTTACAACGGACAGGATGGTTATCGAGATCTGCCTCTCGATAATTGCTTGCTGGACGGCGTAACGCCCGACCGGTATGTAGCGCTGCTCGAACGGTTTAACGAGGAGTTTCCCGGGGTTGACGATCTGTTGCTCTATACCTACGATCAGGACGCCTGGCTGTGCAACGAGTTCGGAACCTGCGAGTCGTGCCGGGGAATTCCTCTGGACGAGCGCGTCGTCCCTTTCGTTAATCTGCTCGCCCGAACGTGGAAGCGGCTGACCGGCGGACGTCTTTGGTGGGAGCCATGGGAATTGTCCGCGGGTCAGGTGTTGAAATCGATCGAGAAGCTTGACGCGGATTGCGTCAGTCTGGCGCTGCATTCGAATATTGCCGAAGTTACCGCTACGCTTCCGGTAGATCGTTTCTTGAAAAATGCCGCCAATCTTGCAGTCAAACGGAATATCCCGTTTGTCGTGGAAGGTTTCTTTACTTCCGCAACGGAGGAAGTCGAGCCTTACGAACATATCGCTTACCCGCTCGTCACCTTGCGCCAGCTCAGGGCGATAGCCGGTATTTCCGGCGCTGCGGGTGTCAAGGAATACTTCGGTATAGATACGACCAAGCCCGACCCGAATTTACGGGTTACGGAGCTGTTCTTTCGGAATCCCGGCATCGGGGAAGACGAAGCGCTGGAGGAGCTTGCCGAACCTTACGGGACGGCAGCCGAAGAAATGAAGGCATTCTGGCGGCTGAGCTCGGAATCGTTCGAGCTGTTTCCGTGGGATGTCTCCTGGTTCGCCCGCAAAATCGGTCTTTGCGACGTGTCGCATTCCATGACTGCCGCGTTCATCCGGGGGCAGCAATGCCACACCCCCTCATGGGATTCCACGCGCCGGGCAATCTTCATGAAAACCGACGATCTTGAGCCGGACCCTTGGATGATCGAGGATATTCAGCTTCGTTGCGAATTGAGCGCGGAGCGGGCGGCAGCGGCCATTCAAGCAGGACGGAATGCTCTTGAACGGGTTTCTGCGTCGCTTCGAGACATATTCAAGAAAAACTTGGACGAGTTGGACGGTTTCCAGAGGCGGGCTATGTCCTATGCGTATCATTTGCGGGAAACGAATCTGGTTCGCATCATCCGCTCCTATCGCGAAGACCATCGGGAGGTGCCGGAGCGGCTTCTTGCCGAACTGACGGCGTTATTGAAAGAGGATCAACAAAACCAACGATCGGCAGAACCGATTCAAACCGTTCTCGGGGTGCTCGAGGAAGATTTGGACGAATTTCTTGATCGTTACTTTCATACGCCCGATCGGAATGACTGGGTGAAGGGACCGCATAGTTTAACCTCTCGCTGATTAGCTTTATGGCATGAAACGGACGAATCGAGATGGGCCAAAAAATTCGGTTGGCGGTGGTCGGCGGGCACAGAAGGGGCGCATCGGTAAGCGGGTTGATACAGGTCAGAAAGAAGGGGGATTATTTCAGTGGCAAAGGTTCTTAAGACGGGGAAAAGCCCAGCGGAAGCGGAAGAGCAGGATCTTAAGGTTTACGAAACGGTACGAGGCATTCTGAAACAGGTGAAGAAGAACGGAGATCAAGCGGTACGCGAGCTATCCCGGCAATACGACAATTGGTCTCCGGAGCAGTTCAGACTGAGCCGACGGCAAATTGACGAAATTATCGCCAGAGTACCCGAGCAAACCAAAATGGACATTCGCTTCGCCCAGGAACAAGTACGCAATTTTGCGGAAAAGCAACGAGCTACGATCCGCGATCTGGAGGTAGAGACGTTGCCCGGAGTTGTTCTGGGGCATCGCAATATACCGGTCAATAGCGTTGGGTGTTACATTCCGGGCGGACGATATCCGATGGTCGCGTCGGCGCATATGAGCATCCTTACCGCCAAGGTAGCCGGCGTAAAACGGGTTATTGGCTGCACGCCGCCGATAAATGGCGAAATTCCGGAAGCCACGGTTTGCGCTATGGATTTTGCGGGAGCGGATGAGATTTATATTGTCGGCGGAGTACAAGCGATGGCGGCTATGGCGCTGGGCACGGAAACGATTGAGAAGGTGGATATGGTTGTCGGTCCGGGGAACGCCTACGTAGCCGAGGCCAAGCGGCAGCTGTACGGCCAAGTCGGCATCGATCTGTTCGCGGGTCCGACGGAGGTGATGATCATTGCCGATCACACGGCGGACGCGGAGATGGTAGCCTGCGACATTCTCGGCCAATCCGAGCACGGGCCGACTTCGCCCGGGGTACTGATTACAACTTCGGAGAAGCTTGCGCATGAAACGTTGCTCGAGATCGATAGACAACTTATGACTTTGCCGACTGCGGACATTGCAAGCGCAGCCTGGAACGATAACGGGATGATCATCGTGGTAGACAGTCTGGAAGAGGCTGTAATCGAAGCCGATAAGCTGGCCTACGAGCATGTGGAGGTGTTGACCGAGAATCCTCGATATTTTCTGGAGCGCTTGACGAACTACGGCGCATTGTTCTTGGGGCCGGAAACGAATGTGGCCTATGGGGACAAAGTAATCGGCACCAATCATACGCTGCCGACCAGAGGAGCGGCAAGGTATACCGGAGGGCTGTGGGTGGGCAAGTTCCTCAAAACGTGTACTTATCAATCGTGCACATCAGAGGCAAGCGCGCTGGTCGGCGAGTACGCGGCCAGGCTGTGCGAGATTGAACGCTTTATGGGGCATAGGGAGCAGGCGCTTCTGCGTGTCCGCCGATATGGGCGTTCCTAGTTGTCCGCCGCCTATCAGATATTGCAATCGGAGGCTCGCATGAGAACCTATATAAGTTGAACCAAAGACACCTCGAAGAGATGACCCAATGGAATGGAAAAAGGGATGGTTTTGCCGCGAGTTTTGGCTTTGGGCTGCTTACCTCTATCGTTCTTATCAATCCAAGCAGCCCAAAACAACCTGTCTGAAGTCGGCAAAACCATCCCTTTTGGAATGCAATGGGCTTCCCCTACGTTCGCTACGACTAAAATAAAGGAACAATGACCGATTCGCCGTTGTTCATGGCCGATTCATGCGCGCAAATGCCGGCGGCCGTAATGTTGCCTCCAAGCACCTCGTCGATCCACGGCTTGCGGTTTTCGATAATGCTGGAGACGAATTCGTGCACAAGATGAGGGTGCGAGCCGTGATGGCCTGCGCCCGCGCCTTTCTGAAGAGACTCCTGCGGGTTAAGCGGATCGTAGTTGCCGCCGACCGTAAAACGCTGAATCTCTTGAGGAAGCGACTGATGGTAGTTGGGCATTTCAACGATTTCGACGGTCATGTTGCGCCCGCGTCGGCCGTCGATCGCCGGAAGCGCCGTTGTGACGTAGGGCTTGTCGCTGTCCTTAAAACCCCATTCGAAGCTCTTGCTGCTCCCGTATACGAACATGCCCTCCTGATATTCCCGCGCGGTCTCAAACAGAGAACGAGTCGCTTCGCCCTTTAACCCGTTTTCGAACTCAAAATGGGCGCTTTGAACAGGAAACGGGTTGCCGTACCGCTTCGTTAATTGCTCCTCCATCGTTCCCGAGCCTACACAGCTGACCCGTTTAATTCTTGAGCCGGAGAGGGCGACCATCGGCCCGATGGCGTGAGTGCCGTAATACATAGGCGGAAGGCCGAGCCAATAGTCCGGCCAGTTGGCCATATCCTGATAATGGGTGCCGCGCAGGAACTGAATTCTGCCAAGCTCGCCGCTGGTTATCATCTGTTGGACGTAAAAAAACTGATAGGTGTAGAGGGTGGTCTCCATCATCATATAATTTTTGCCCGATTTGCGCGTCGCTTCCGTGATACGGCGAATGCCGTCAAGGGAGATCGCCATAGGTACCGTACAGGCGCAGTGCTTGCCGCTTTCCAACACTTGTACGGTTTGTTCCTCGTGCTGAGGAATCGGCGTGACGAGATGAACGGCGTCTATCGAATCGTCGCCGAGAATTTCGTCGAAGCTGTCATAGGTTTTGGCGATGCCATAGTAGCTAGCCGTTTTTCTCGTCAACTCGCTGCTTGCGTCATAGATGCCGATCGTGCCAACGTTGGGGTGGTGCTGATAGATTTCTCCGAAAGCCCCTCCGAACCCTAATCCTACCAGTGCCACGTTAATCTTTTTCATTGTTGTCCCTCCCATCGAATTTATCTCAATGGTAGAGCGTTCGAGCGGAAAAACACATTGATAAATCGGGTCGAAGCATGTATAAAATGTACTAATACGATAATTATGGAGGGGCAGCGATTGAAGCAAACGTATCGGATCAATGTGAACAGAAGCATTGGCAGCGCCAATCGCAATGTTTACGTAAATGAAGCCCTGCATCCGAACCGGATAATGAAGGAGCATGATTTTGTTTATATCGAAGAGGGATATTGGGAGATTTACCAAAACGATCAGTGCTATAAGCTTTATCCGAACGACGTCATTCTGCTTCGCGCCGGAGAGCATCATTACGGATTAACGCCTTGCAGCCCCAATACTAAGACAATGTATTTGCATGTAAATTATGATGAGCAGGATCATACGGTCATGAGTGAAGGAGCAGAGGGAGCAGCTAAGCATGTCGAGCTGGATACGGTGATCCATTGTCAGGGCAGCCCGAAAGTCAAAGAGACTTTTCAGCAAATCGTATATACGTATCTATCCGAAAACCGGTATAAGAACGAGAAGCTGTCCGTCCTCTTTAGCCTGCTGCTGTTGGAATTATACGAGCATGCCGCTGTCGCAACGGATAAACCGAATATGGCCGAACGGATTGTTGAGTTTATTCAGCAGCATCCGCAACGCTTTTTTACGGCCAAGCAGTTGTCGGAGAAATTTTACTTGAATGAGCGCACGCTCATGAAGCATTTCAAGGCGCAATACGGCAAAAGCATATACGTCTATCAGCTGGATATGAAAATGGAAGCCGTCCGGCTGTTCCTATTAAACCATCCTGATATTAAGCTGCATGAAGTCGCGCTGAATTTCGGGTTTTATGATGAATTTCACTTAAGCAAGACGTTTAAGAAGAAGTTCCATGTTTCTCCGAGCCAATACCGATTGCAAATCGCAGATCAAACAAATGAATAGATTTCCAACTGCGATGTTGGGCGGCTGCAAGAGTGCTGGCCAAGCTTGCAGGTTTCTGATGCTTTCCTTCCTACTCCTTAATCGACCCGATCAACAATCCCCGAATAAAATAACGCTGCAAGAAAGGATAGAATAGCACGATCGGACCGATCGTCATAATGGCTGTCGCCATTTTGACGGATTCGCTAGGCAACTGGGCCGCTCCCATTCCGGATACGGTAGCCTGCATTTGCTGGATCATACTGATTTCGGAGTTGAGCTTGAAGAGCAAGTACTGCAAAGGATACAGTTCGGTTTTGTCGACCAGCATGATGGCGTTAAACCAGTTGTTCCAATAGCCGATTCCGTAAAACAGAGTGATGGTCGCCAGCACCGGCATGCTTAACGGCAGGAAAATGCGGAAAGCGATGAAGAGGTCGCCCGCCCCGTCGATTTTGGCCGCTTCAATCAGCCCGTCCGGAATTTGCTTCATATAGTTGCGTACCAGAAACAGGTTAAAAGGCGAAAAAATGAGCGAAGGAACAATAAGCGCCCACAGCGTATTTTTTAATCCAAGACCTGTGCTCATCATGTACCACGGCACAAGCCCCGTATTGAACACCATCGTGATAAAGAAGAACATCGCCAGATGATTGCGATATTTGACGTGCTTGGCTGCCAGCGTGTAGCCTGCCAGTGAAGTCATCAGAACGGCAAGCAGCGTACCGATGACGGTTACGGCAATCGATACGGTGTAGCTTTGTAGCAGCGGAGAATTTCCGGAAAAGAGCAGCTTATAGGCTGCGGTAGAAAACTTCTCCGGAAAGAAGCTGTAGCCGTTGGCGCTAATGGAGCTTTCATCCGAGAAGGACACGACGAGCACAAGCAGCAGCGGCAGCGTGCACAGGAGGGCAACGCCTGAAATGACGACTACGTTGACATAATCAAACCAGGTTTTTTTGGGCATGCGGATGTGTTCCTTCCTATTTTAAAATAAGGAATTGTCTGGGTTTTTCTTACGGACGATCCAGTTGACGCCAAACACGAGAATGAAGCCGACTACGGATTGATAGACGCCGACAGCCATCGCCTGAGAAGGATTGCCGATCGTGCGCAAAGCTCTGAACACATAAGTATCGATAACGTCGACGGTCGGATACAGCAGCCCGTTGTCTTTAATGATGGCATAGATCATATCGAAGCTGCCGTACATGACTTTCCCGAGCGCCAGCAGGGACAGAATCGATACCGTAGGCATGAGCAGAGGGAGCGTAATGCGCCGAATTTGCTGCCAGCGGTTGGCGCCGTCAATTTGTGCCGCTTCGTACAGCGTTCCGTCGATTCCCGTTATGGCCGCCAAGTAAATAACAAGCGAGATCCCGACATCCTTCCATATATTCGCCCCCACCAAGATAGCCACCCAATATTGCGGAGAAGAATACCAGTTCACCGGCTCCATCCCGAGTACGACGAGCGCTTTGTTCACCAATCCGAAGTTGGTGGCAAACAAGCTGTAGATGACATAGCCGATAATGACCCAGGACAGGAAGTTTGGAAAAAGAATCGTCGATTGCGTAATTTTCGAAAACCATTTGTTCTTCAGCTCGTTAAACAGAATGGCCAGCGCCAGAGCGCACAGCGTACTGAAGACGATAAACAATACGTTAAGCCGCACCGTGTTAAAGGTAACCTGCCAAGCTCGGTCGGAGGCAAAGAAGAAGTGGAAATTTTCCCACCCTACCCACTGCGAACGCCAGATCCCCAGCTTGTAATTAAATTTCTGAAAGGCAATCAGCATATAAGGGAGCGTCAGGTAGCCGAAAATAAAGGTGTACAAAGCTGCCGGCAGCGCAAGGAGGTAAGCCGAACGGTTGCGGCCGAGTTCCCGGACGACGGCCAACAAGCTGCGTCCTATTCTCAAATGGATCATCTCCTGTCGGGGTGTTTGTTTACACTGTAAAGAGCGGGCGGGGGGAAGTACACTTTGATTCCATGCAAAGCCGCTATTTTCCGGGAGAAACGGGCTTTGAATTTCTGAAATCCCTATAATTTTATTGAAAGAGGATGACATAGGAGAGAATTTATATATAATGAAGGGGCTCTAGGATTTGAACCAAGCATTCTGTAGGCGGGTGATGATGATATTGAAGATGAAATCAAAGCTGCTACAGTATCAGGCGTATCGCAGCATGCTCTTAAGCTTTATTTTTCTGGCCTCTGTCCTGGTAGCCTTGATCTGTGCGACGCTATTTACTCTGTTTGCTCACAGTTCGTCGCGAGATGTCGGGAAAATTTCGGAGTCGATGCTCGGCCAGACAAGCTATGCCGCCAACATTATCGAAGAGCAGGTTTACGAGATCGGGAATCATCTGCTCAGCAATCGGTCGATGGTGACCTCGATCTATTCGAAGGAAGTCGATTATATTGAAGAATTTTATACGGTAAATGCGCTGAAAAACATTGAGGCGACTTACCCGTTTATCGAATTCATTGGCTTGTACAACGGCTATACGGATCGTTATATCAATTCGAAGGGCATTACAGCCCAATATGAGCGGGAGCTGCTGCAGCAGCTCGATACCGCGGACAAAAAGTACGGGATTTTTTTTCCGCGCACCCTAAGCAGTCCCGGTCTTGGCGGGGAGAAACGATTGCTGACTTTCGTGCTGCAGCCTGGCTTTAATTCGTATTTGCCCAAGAAGGGCGCGATTGTCATTAACGTCAACGCGGACTACATGCGGCAGTTGATCGGCGGGCTGCAAAATAAAAGCTCCAGGTATTTGATCGCGATGAATACGGAAGGCGTCATCCTCAGCCATTCTAATGAAGCGTACTTTCTGGAAAACTTCAGCGATCAAGATTACGTGAAGCGAATCCTTCAAGAGAATGCCGATTCCGGCAGCTTCAGTGTTAGGGTCGACGGGCAGAAGAGCCTCGTCAGCTTCGTCAAATCGGAGGAGCTTCATTGGTACTTTGTCAGTGTGAGTCCGGTAAAGGATCTATTCTTTAATTTGAACAATGTCAAAGTGCTTACCTTAACGGTGGCCTTTATTATTTTCGGGATTGGCATCTTTATGTCCATTTGGTTGACCAACCAGATGTACAACCCGATTCAGCGACTGTATCAGAAAATCACGGGAGCCGCTGCGGGCGGCAGATCGGCGGCGGCGGCCAGCAAGCGGATTAACGAGTTTTATATGATCGACGAGACATACTCCAGCATCGCCCGTAAGGTGACCGAAATGGAGCCGGCCGTAGCCGTCGCCCGCAAAAGCGGTCTGTTCAAGTATTTGACCGGCAGCCAGACAGATCTGACCGACCGGTTTTCCGAGCCGCCGGCAGGGCCGTATTTTAACGTCGTCGTGCTGGTGATCGATCGTCTGCAGCAGTTTAAGCAGGAGCATTCCGAGCATATGCAGTCGCTGATCCGCTTCGGGATTTGCAACATTGCCCAGGAATGGCTGGCCGGAGACGAGGCGTGCAGCGAGTGCGAGGTCGTCATTATTAATGAGCATGAGATCGGCATTCTGCTGCAGTTAAACGATGCCGACGAGCCGGCCGAAATGACGCTGCGGCTGCTGGAAATCCAGCGAACGGTACAGAGCTACTTTAAAATATCGCTGACGGTCGGAGTCGGCCGCACTCATCAAGAGCCGAAGCAGATCAGAAATATTTATCTTAAGGCGAGGGAAATGACGTATAAGCGCTTTTTCCAAGGACCGGGACTGATCTACAAGGACGAGCCGGCAGACGGTTCCGCAGCGGCGGAGATGGAGTATCCGGAGGGGCTGGAGAAGAAGCTGATCGAAGCGATCCGAATGAATCAGACGCAAGCGGCAGACCGCATCATTGACCAGTTTATCTCCTCGCTGCACGGAGCCGGCTATCATCATGCGCTCTACATGCTGCAGCAGCTGCTGACGGAGTTGAACAAGCAATATAATCTAATGGGCTCGGCCGTCGGCGAGCAGCGAGAATTGTTCGCGCGTATGGCGTTTCACGCCGTTTCCTATGAAACGCTGGAGGCGTTTGCGGCGGATTTGGCGGCCTTGTGCCGCTGCATCTGCGAACAGATGGAAGTCAAGGCCAAAAACCGCAGCACGGAGCAGATGAGCACGATCAAAGCGTATATCGACCAAAATTATTGGAAGCCGGACATTTCCGTCGATTTTTTGGCCGATTATGTCGGTCTAACGCCGGGCTACTTGGGCAAGCTGTTCAAAGCGCAGTATCAGCAGTCGGTTAACGATTATTTGAAGGACGTTCGACTGGAGCTGGCGAAGCGAATGCTGCTGGAATCGACGGAATCGGTTCAGGCGATCAGCGAGAAGGTCGGCGTTCATAATACGACTTACTTTTTTACGCTGTTCCGGAAGAAGTACGGCATGTCGCCCGTGCAGTATCGCAACGATGCAATCCTCCACCGCAATCAGGAGGCGGAACCTGGAGAATAACAGGCTTTTCTCATAAAAGTGAATGAAATCGAATTAAATCTAGCGGCGGCTATCGCCGAATTAAAGGGATTCGCAATTTTTGAAGTTTACCCGCGCTTGCCGCCTTGATTATGATGGGGACGGTTTCATCGGAAGGACCATCATTACAAAAAAGGGAGCGTATCCGAATGAAAAAAGTCTGGTTACCGATGGTTGGTTTGCTGGTCGCATTATCCGCTATAACTTCCGCTTGCAGCTCGTCGGAGGGCGGCAATGCCGCCGGCGGGAATACGGGAAGCACGGAAAGCAAGGAAATCGCCCAAGAGAACAACGGCGAGAAGAAGCTGGTCCGATATGTCATGCCGGGAACGGCGCCGCAGGATCAGAAGGCGGGCGAAGCGGCGATCAATAAGAAGCTGGAGGAAGACGGGTTGAATCTCCAGTATGAGGCAGTCTATATTCCTTGGGACGTATGGGATCAGAAGACGAACCTGATGATGTCGACAGGTGAAGAATTCGAGCTTATCCATATTATGCATGACAACAAAGGCCCGAACGTTCTGGCCAGCAACGGCGGCATCATTCCGATCGACGAATATTTGGACGAGTACGGTCCTGAGCTCAAGAAGAGCTTGCCGGATTGGGTATGGGATACGGTCAAAATTTCGGGTAAAATTTATTCTGTGCCGAACTACTGGCTGGACAGCGCTTATGCGGACGGCATGATTACGGTTCGTCAGGATTTATTGGAGCAGAACGGGCTGCAGGCGCCGAAATCGGCCGACGATTTGTTGAAGCTGGCGGAGACGCTGAAGAGCAACTGGCCGGATGCGAACAAAAATGTGTTCATTCGGACGCTGAATACCGAGCCGGCTTATTACTTGCATCCAACGTATGAGACGTATCCTTTTACCGTATTTCAAAATCTGATTCGTATCGATCAGCAGGGCCAAGTCACTTCCTGGATCGAGAGCGAGGAGTTTAAGAAAGACGTTGCCTTCTTCCGCGAAGCTTACCAGAAGGGACTGATCAATCCGGACGTGCTGACGGCGCCGACCGAGGTTGTGAACAACGAGGAGCAGATGGGACGTTTCCTGTTTCGCGAAGGCGACGGCGTTACGGACAAGGTGGGCGAGAAGGTTCCGGGAGCAAAGCTGGAAGGCTATTTCTTGAACGAATCGATCAAGTTCAGATCGTACGGCGTGCGCAATTCCAACGGCGTAAGCGCAACTTCGCCGCATCCGGAAGCGGCTGTTCAGTTTCTGAATTGGGTGTTTAGCAGCCAGGACAACTTTGATCTTGTTCTGTACGGACCTGAAGGCGAATATTGGAAAAATATCGGCGACGGGTTAAAAGAGGATTTGAAGCTCGACAGCAACGGAGCTCCGGCTTATCAGGTCGCCTCCTGGATGCTCGGACATGTAGAGATGATCCGCTGGGCGGCCAATACGCATCCGACGATTCTGAAATATCGGGCGAGCCAGAGCACGGACGCCGTCAACAGCGTGACGCTCGGGTTTAACTTCGATGCGTCCGAGGTAAGCGTGGAATATACGAATACGCTGGCGGAGTTTAATACAAGCATTTTGCCGATTAAGTTGGGAATGCTGGATTACGAGACGGCGTTTCCTGCCGCACTGAAGAAAATGAAAGCTGCCGGACTGGATAAAGTGGTGGAGAAGTATAACGAGCAGTTCCAGGCTTTTTTGCAAGCTAAGCAGTAATTGGAATCGGGGATTGGAAGAGGAGAATTATAGCGATGGAACTTTATCGGGACGAAGCGGCCCCCATTGAGGCGCGGGTAGAGGATTTGCTGGGCAGAATGACGCTCAAGGAGAAGGTCGGCCAGCTGAATCAGCGGATGTACGGCTGGAATGCCTATCGCAAAACGGAGAACGGCTTCGAGCTGACCGAAGCTTTCATGAAGGAAGTCGCCGCGGGCGGCGGGATGGGGGCGCTTTACGGTCTCTTTCGCGCCGACCCGTGGTCCAAGGTGACGTACGAGAACGGAATTACGGCGGCGGACAGTGCGAAGGTCGCCAATCAGATTCAGCGCTATCTCATCGAGCATACGAGGTTAGGCATCCCGGCAATGCTCTCGGAGGAATGTCCCCACGGGCATCAAGCTTTGGACGGGACGCTGACGCCGACCAATATCGGCATCGGGGCAACCTGGAATCCGCTGCTCGCCGAGCAAGCCTATGGGCAGGTTGCCGCTGAAATCCGGGCGAGGGGCGCCCATCTGGGCTTGGTGTCCACGCTTGATCTGCTGCGCGATCCGCGCTGGGGCCGTTCCGAGGAATGCTACAGCGAGGACCCGTATTTGACGGCGCAATTTACGAAAGCGGCCGTTCATGGACTGCAGGGGTATCGGCGGTCTGAAGAGGAGACGGCGGGGCAGAAGCAAGAGGGGCAACCGCAGGTCGTGGAACAGCCGGATGTGCGGCAGCAGACCGGGCACTCGGAGCAGGCGGGGAAGCAGGGGCAAACTCAGCTTGCGCCGAACAAGGTGGCGGCGGTGCTGAAGCATTTTTGCGGGCAAGGTGCGGGTGAAGGCGGAATGAATGCTTTTCCGGCTTCAATCGGCGAGCGCGAGCTGCGCGAAATTCATTTGCCGGGCATGGAAGCCGGCGTGGAGGCCGGAGCGCTCGGCTGCATGGCGGCCTACAACGAAATTGACGGCATTCCTTGCCATGCGAACCGCAAGCTGCTGACCGGCATTTTGCGCGAGGAATGGGGCTTTGACGGGATTGTCATGGCCGACGGTACGGCGGTCGATCGTTTGCTTGCTTTGACGGGCGACTACGAGTCCGCGGCAGCTTTGGCCTTAACTGCGGGCGTCGATATCAGTCTGTGGGACAAGGCGTTCAGCACGTTGGAGCAGGCCGTGCTGCAAGGGAAAGTGCAAGTGTCCTTCATCGACCGGGCCGTCAGGCGCGTGCTGCAGCTGAAATTCCAGCTGGGCTTGTTCGAGAATCCGTACACGGCGGAAGAATCGGCTGCGGAGATCGTAGGCAACGAGACGGCGCGTCAAGTGAATTTGCAGTTGGCCAGAGAAAGCGTTGTGCTGCTGAAAAACGAAAACCAACTGCTGCCCCTTGGCGCCGGACTGCGGCAAATCGCCGTGATCGGCCCGAATGCGGATGCCCTGTATCATCAGCTAGGCGACTATACCGCCATTCAGCGTCCGAACTCCGGCACGACGGTGTTGGAAGGAATCCGGGAGTTGGCGGGAGATGCGAAGGTGGTCTATGCCAAGGGCTGCTCCGTTCGCGGCGAATCGCGTGACGGCTTTGCCGAAGCGGTGGAATTGGCGCGGCAGTCCGAGGTTGCCGTACTGGTCATGGGCGGCAGCAGCGCGCGTAATTTCGAGCTGAAGTTCGATATTAACGGCGCGGCGATTGTAGAAGACGGTCAACCTTCCGACATGAACTGCGGCGAAGGCGTCGATCTGGCCGATTTGCGACTGGGCGGCGTGCAGTCGGAGCTGATTCGTGCAATTGCCGCAACCGGAACGCCGATCGCGCTTGTGCTGATTCAAGGCAGACCGCACGCCATTGCCGACGTGGCCCCGGATTGCCAGGCCATCCTGTCGGGCTGGTATCCCGGACCGGAGGGCGGCAGGGCGCTTGGCGAAATCTTGTTTGGCGCTGTAAATCCGAGCGGGAAGCTGGCTGTTACGATCCCTTATTCCTCCATGAATCTGCCGGTCTACTACAATCGCAAGGACCAGGGCTACGAACCGCGATATGCGGATTGTCCGCGGCCGGTCTTGTATCCGTTCGGGTACGGGCTTAGCTATACGACATTTGCTTATTCCAACATGAGAGCCGCTGCATCGGAACGGACGCTTCAGCAGCTGGATGCCGGAGAGAGCTTCGAAATCGAGATCGATGTGGAAAACACGGGAACGATAGGCGGAGCGGAGGTTGCGCAGCTGTACATCAAGGATATGGAAGCGACTGTGACGCGGCGCGTGAAGGAGCTGAAGGGCTTCCGGAAGATCTGGCTTGAGCCGGGCGAGAAGCGCACGCTGAGCTTTAGCCTGACGGCCAAGGAGCTTGGCGTCTGGAACGTCGACATGGCTAACGTCGTAGAAGCCGGCCGGATCAAAGTGATGATCGGCGGCGATTCCGAGCCGAGCTGCAGTCTGATGCTTCGTGTGTTGGAATAATAGGGAGGGTTGAAGGCAACAGGCGAGTGATACAATTTAAGGCGGAAAACCCGCGGTATTTTCACCGAGAAGGAGAAATTTGCAGAATTAGAGCGGAAAACCCGCTCTAATTCTGCAAAAAAGAGAAAATAATGGAATTAGCGCGGGAAATCCGCTTTAAATGGCTCGAAAGTGGGGCAGCAGCGAATTTAAGGCGGATTTTCCGCTTAAAATCTATAAGATGCGGCTCCCTTCTCCTCTAGCGGATCGAAAAATAGAGTTCCCCTAAAAGCTCCTTCGCTTGATAGCGGTCGTGCGACAGCTCTTGTTCAACAAATGAGGCAACTTCCGATTGCTCGAGATCGTACATGACTTCAATTTCCTTGGAAAACAGCAGTTTTTCTTTCTCCAGCATATCGGCCAAGGAAGGAATTGATTTAGGCTGCAGCTCCTCTTGATTAAGAGCTTGCTTTAACCCATTGACATAGTATTCAAACGGACGGCCGCCAGCAATTTTTACGCCCTTATTTTCCTCATTGATCATCATAATGGTCGGGAAGCCTCTAACCCCTAATTTTCTCGCCAGAGCAAAATCCTCATCCAATAGTTGTTGGCCGACAGACTGTTCGGCTTCGCTGACAATGGCTTCGCCATCAAGTCCAAGCTGATTGACAATTTCAATCATCACGGATTTCTCCGCTATATTTTGATTAAATGCGAATAGTGCTTCTCTTGCACGGCGCAAATATTCGAACGCTTTGGCATCGGAATGATTCTTTTGGATGATCTTGAAGACACGAGAGGGAGGATAAGAGGACTGAACCGGATTGTCAATCATTAACGACCCGTCAATCGGCATTCTCGAATGCTGCCCGACCTCTCTCCAATGACCGGCAACGTCGGCCGGTTTATAGATTCCGTTGGCCGGATCGATCGGTCCGTCGTGCCATTTTTCCAGCAAACCGCCCATCACCGTATGAAAGTTAAAATAATGCCCATACTGCTCCACAAAGCGGCGAAGAACGGGTTCAATCGCCCAGCAATGAGAGCAAATCGGATCGGTTACATAATAAAGCTGAACCGACTTTTGCGGTTGATTAAAATCGATAACTTCCATTTCTTCCTCGCCGGTTTCCCCGCATACGCCTGTTTTTAGATCGCAGATCATATTTATTCCTCCTAAAGTTTGCTCGTAATTGAATTTTAAATCATAATAAAAGCGATCAACACCAATAGTTCCGAGGATTTGTCGGTTATCCAACACATTCAGGAACTTGTCGTAAAAAGTAGGGGGTTATTCAAATGACGCCATCCAAGACAGACCCTCGAGTTGTGCGTACTCGCAAGTTAATTATGGATTCTTTCATCGAGCTTTCGGGAAAAAAGGAATTCAAGGATATAACCATCAAGGATATCACGACAGAGGCGATGATTAATCGCGCCACTTTTTATTATCATTTCGAAGATATCTATGACTTATTGGAAAAGGCGCTATCGGAAGTTCTGTTAGTGGACTTAAACTACGATTTCTACCAAAACGACGAGCTGGACGAAGGGGCTTTCGTTCGAATTTTCAAAGCCGTAACGGATTTTCAAAAGTCGTTATCCGCTCGTTGCCATAGAGGTTACGAAGACACTATTGCCCGCATTATTAGGGAGCAGCTCGAAGTTATTTTTTACAAAATGCTTTTAAAGCAGCACGAAGCCGATAAGGATGAGGCTCTAAAAGTTACGGCTGTCCTATTGAGCTGGGGCATTTACGGGGCTTCTGTGGAATGGAGAAGAGAGGGGCAGAACGTCCCGCCGGAGCAATTCATTAAATTCGCATTTCCTTATATCCAACATGGCATCAAGGGGAGAACGAGGCGCGACGACGAGTCCCAAATGCTGTAAGTGGTAAATTTCCGAGTGTAAGTGGGGAGGGGGAGGCGGTAGGGGTGCCGTTTATGTTTCCAATGTCATTAAGTTAAGCTCAAAGACAAGAGTAGGAATAAAAATGGAATCCAAAACGGCATGGGAAAATAGGGGGAGGCCCCTCTTTTTTTGTGGAAAGGGTGCGGCGAATTTAAAGCGCTACATAGGCTGTGGGATGAAGGCCCAAAAAGTGCATTGGCGCTGCCCGAGCTGAGGATCGCGAAGGTCAAAAGTGCCTTGGCGCTACTCGAGCTGAGGATCGCGAAGGCCAGAAGTACTTGGCGCAACACAAGCTGAGGATCGAAGGCCCAAAAAGTGCCTTGGCGCTACACGAGCCGTGGATCGCGAAGGTCAAAAGTGCCTTGGCGCTACTCGAGCTGAGGATCGAAGGCCCAAAATGTGCCTTGGTGCTGCCTGAGCCGTGGATCGCGAAGGCCCAAAGTACCTTGGCGCTACCCGAGCCGTGGATCGAAGGCCCAAAAAGTGCCTTGGTGCTACCCGAGTGAATGTAGAGCCGTGGATCGCGAAGGCCAGAAGTACCTTGGCGCAACACAAGCTGAGGATCGAAGGCCCAAAAAGTGCCTTGGTGCAGCCCGAGCCGTGGATCGCTAAGGTCAAAAGTGCCTTGGTGCTACTCGAGCTGAGGAGAGGGCCAAGTTTCTTAATGTCCAACAACTTGGGTCGCTCATCGTCCACTTAATCTGACAATATTGGTACTCACCTTAGTGTCTAACATCGAAAAACAACTAATATTTATTGATAAACGATAAATTCGGAGATATAATAACACTGAATTCAATCAAATGAGGTGTTGAATGATGAAGCGTGCATCCACATTGTTTCTGAAGATTACGGTGTTCCTGATGGTGTTGCCGCCGCTTGCTCTATGCGTGGCTGTGAGCCTTTCCTTAGCTAGCGGAAACAGCGAGCAATTTCCAGGCAAGATGTATCCAGCGGATGCCGGTTTTTTTGTAGCGATTATCCCGTATTACCTCGCGCTGTACCAGGCGTATAAGCTGCTTGGCTATATTGATAAAAATGTGGCCTTTTCCGAGCTGTCGGTTCAGGCATTAAAGAAGATCAAATATTGCGGATTCAGCATTTGCCTTATTTTTCTGGCGATGGAGCCTTACTTGTACATCATGGCGGAGCAAGACGACGCCCCGGGCCTTATCGTACTGGGGTTGGTCGTCGCCTTTGCTTCGTTTGTGATCGCGGCGTTCGCGGCCGTGCTTGAAAGATTGCTGAAGGATGCGATTAACATCAAGTCGGAAAATGAACTCACGGTGTGAGGTGAAGGTTATGGCAATCATCGTCAATCTGGACGTTATGCTGGCGAAACGGAAAATGAGCGTGACGGAGCTATCCGAACGAATCGGAATTACGCTGGCGAACCTGTCCATCCTGAAAACAGGGAAAGCAAAAGCGATTCGCTTCTCCACCTTGGAAGAGATCTGCAAAGCGCTCGAATGCCAGCCTGGCGATATTCTGGAATACAGTCCTCAATGAAAATTTTCGTGGCGAATTAGGTGCTTTTCTGATATCGCTCGAAATCCATAATATAGTTTACAGGCTGCTTATTTGCGAAACGGGTGATGTTTTCGAGCGCGCGGTCGTACATGGCCGCATAGGAGTGTTCCGTCTTGCCCCACCCGTCAAGAGAGATGCTGTGAGCGGTAAACAGGCAATTCTCCCACTGACGTGCGGGGTGATCGGGAACGAGAGTATCGTGAAACTCCTCCTCATCAAGCACGTCAAGTCCGGCGCGCAATCGCCCCGATTCCAGCTCGGCGAAAAGCGCTTGCTGATCGAACACGCCGCCGCGGGCGGTATTGACAATGATGGCGTCGTCAGGCAGCCTTGCGAGCAGCTCCGCCGTAATCGATTTGTAAGTTTCCGCCGATAGCGCCGCATGAACCGCCACCGCTTGAGACACATCAAATAGATTTTCCAAGCTGTCCACGCGGATACACCCCTCCGGCAGTTCCCGGATGTATGGATCGTACACATAAATTACCGGTTGAAACGGCTTGCACAACTCGACAAACCGCCGTCCGATCGCGCCCATCCCATACATGCCCAACCTCAGTCCATATAACGAACCGCTTTTATGAAGAAAAGGCGGCGTCCATCCTCCGCTTCTGATGTTCATCACATAGGCGGGCAAAGATTTGAGCATGGCAAGAATCAGCGTAAATGCACCTTCAGCGACGCAATTGGCGGGGAGATCGCCCCAGTTGGTGACGATGATTTTGTCCGATAATATGATTTCGGCGGGAATCCAGGGTTTTAGAGAGCCGGTAATGTTGCAAACGTATTTCAGCCTGCCGCTATCCTCCGCTAGCTTCGCCGGTATCGCAATGTTGTCCCACATGGTCAGGAGTACGTCATACTGACGAATAATCGCGGCCAGCTCCTCAGGGCTTATATCCGCGCTTACAGGTAGATCCGTATATTCTCCGAGCTTTCTCAGCCCGTCGATGAAGGGGCTTTCTGCGAGCATATGTGTTGCTGCCGGTCCTCTGACGAATAAAATCTTCAACAATTTCCCCTCCGCAATTCCCCGTTATTTCATAGCGTACTTCGCGGTAAGCCGCTCAAATTCTCCGACGATGTTATCGACGGATTCCAATCCGAGCCAGAACATGCTCATTTTTTCTTCGAGAGTTGATGCGACTCCTTCGTCGATCAGCTCATGGATAAAATAGTTGTCGTTGATGGCGTCGCCAGCAAGGTTCATAAGGCGTAAATAGTCTTCCGATTTCACGCTGCGGTTGACGTCGTCCTTAATCGAGAGAAACAGAGTTTGGCCGGCCAGCGTTCGCTGCGTGTCATCCTCCAACGCGGTTCGGACGAACGCCGCCGCAAGCTGAGTATTCTCGCTGGAGGCCGGAACCATGAATGCGTTGGCCAGCAGAAGCGTCGAACGGTCATTGCCGAACGGCAACGGAATTGTCTGCGGCGCAAAGGTCATGCTTTCATTCTGCCAATTCGCCATCTCGAAGGTCGTCGTCATGACCATGGCGGATTTGCCGTGAATAAACGGCGTCCTTGGCCATACCACCTCGGGAAATGTCGTAGCGATCCGCTTGCGGAAGAACAAATCCTGAAGGATGGAGAGCGATTGCGACAGAACCTGCTTCTGTCCGGCGGCATCCGAATGTTTCAGCCCGTTCATCATAGCGAACGCCAGCCAACGGTTGATGACGGCATGCATGGAGAAGCCGTACTGTACGGTGATCCCATCCTGTACGCGGGTCAACTGCTCGGCGGCTGACAGAAATTCATCGAAAGTCCATTGCGACTTGGGAATGGCCAGACCTCCTTGCGCGAACAGCTGCGGATTGCAGGACATGAACACGGAAGAGAAAGTAAACGGCGCCGCCTTGATTCCGCCCCCGGCCTCGCTGAAATGGCTCATGATCTTGGGATAAATGTTTGAAACGACATCGGACAGATGACTGGACAAATCGATAAAATCTCCGATGTTATTCATGGCCGAATAGTTCATGTCGGGAACCAGCACAAGATCGGCGCTAAGCCCCATCTCCTCTCCGGAACGGAGCGATTCCCAGAATTTGTTGATCGGCAGACCAAGTACTTTGACTTCGATATCCGGATGCTTGCGTTTAAAAGCTTCAACGAGAATCGGCAAGCCGCGATCCAGGAAGAAGGCCGGAGAAGGAGATAGAATGCGCAGCGTTCGTTGCGCGGGTTTCTCTATGACCAGATCCTCCGGAATCATCGTGCCGAGGCCGACCCGCTTGATGATAAGCCCTTCGTCGTGCAGCAGAGCGAGCGCGCTGCGCACGGATTTGCGGCTTAGACCGTAATGGGCGCTTAAATCGCTTTCGGGCAGTAAATATTCTCCGGGCTTGATCAGCCCCGAAAGAATTTGCTCTTTCAAGGTTTTATAAAGCTTGGTATAGAGGAATTCGTTCTCTCTTCGCATCATGCCGCCCTCATTTCGTTAAACGATTATAAAAACTAACGATTGACATCTAAGAGATTGCTCTCTAGTATAAAAAAAGGGAACAGGTTAGGTACATATCACCTATCGTGTATCCGTATTTTACCACAACATTTTCAAAATTTAAATGATTTATGTAGGCGGGAGGGAGAAGGATAGGCGCTTCTGATGGCACGGTCAAGATGGCTTGAGGAGCGAGCGTTGTTACAAAACGTTTGAGAGCAAGTAAGCAAGGGCGGTCATTCTTAATCAGGTCTACCCAAAATCGAAGGGAGTTAACGAAAATGCGCAAGTTTTCTATCCTCGTAATATCCATTATGGCCGCAGGAATGCTGCTGTCGGCGTGCAGCAGCTCCGGCAAGCAGTCGGCGGGTTCCGCGATTCCATCTTCGGCAAGTTCTTCTGAAAGCGCTGCCAGTTCTACGCAAAGCAAAGAAGAGATCCCGATCAAGCTATGGGTGTATCCGATGATGAACGGCATCAACGGAGACGGCACAGGCAATCCCGACGATTGGGCCAAGGAATATGCGCGACGTTTCAAGGAGGAGCATCCGAACGCGAACGTCACCGTCGAGCTGCTCGATTGGGCGGGCGGTACGGAGAAAATAGACATTTCCGTCGCCGCAGGCTCCCCGCCTGATCTCGTGTATACGATCAATAACTTCGGCGGGGTGACGAAATACGGCAAGATGGGCGTTCTTGAGCCGATCGATCCGTTCTTGACGCAGAGCGATTGGGACGATTATTCGGACGCGGTGAAGGGAGCGATTAAATACGGCGACAATACCTACATGTGGCCATGGCTGAAAATGGTGTCCGGCATTGCCGTCAATATGGACCTGTTTAAGGAACGCAACGCCACTGACTTATTGCCGCTTGACCGGCCATTGCGCGATTGGACGTTCGACGAGTTCCTTGCGGCGGCGCAAGCGACGACGTTTAACCGCAGCGGCGGAAGCAATCCCGACGTATTCGGCACGGTGGTCTGGGCCAAGGATGCTCCGTTCTATATGTACCTTAACGGCCTCACGAACGGAGGCAATATCGTTAACGAAGCGTTCGATCAATCGACGATAACGGACGCAAAATTTTCCGCAGGCATTCAGTATACGATCGATCTTGCCAATAAGCATAAAGTGGCGCCTCCGGGCGGGGCCGGCATCAGCGCCATGAACGCTAAGGAAATGTTCCTGAACCAGCAGGTCGCGATGATGCCGGACGCTCCGTTCTTGCTTGAAGAAGTGAAGAAGGCTCCGAAGCCGTTTGAAGTCGGCTTTGTTGCGCCGCCGCACGGCGACCAGCAGCCGACTGCAGCCTGGAACAACGTCGGAGGGTTTATCGTGTTTAAGCAGAAGGACGAAGAGAAAAAGCAGCTTGTTATGGATTTTGCCCGTTTTATTACAAATAGCGAAAATTCGAAAATCGTCAAGCAAATCGGCACGTTCCCTGCACGCAATTCATCCGGCAACGTCTATGAAGGCGATCCGGTCATGACGTACTTCGACGAGCTGTCCAAATACGGCGATTCGCTGTTCTCGCGCTCGTTCGGGTTGGTCGACGTAGGCGACTGGGAGAAAGAGCTCCAGGCCATGTTGACCGGGGGCAAGAAGGTCGAGGATTCGCTGGCTTCCCTGGATAAGACGCTGCAAGAGAAATTGAAATAACGCTTCGGACGAGGAGAAGCCTGATTCGACCGCATAGAAGCTTGGAAGAATTGGGCTCTCCGGTCCGAAAACCGGAGGTGGGACGATGTATCGTTTTCGAGGCGCACTGTCGGGGTATTTGTTTTTGCTGCCTGCCTGCGCGCTGTTCGCCGCTTTTATGTTTACCCCGATCTTTAGGGGATTGCAGCTTAGCTTTCAAAAGTGGTCGATGTCCGGCTATGAATGGATCGGATTCAACAATTACGAGAAAGTGTTGGGCGACGCTTTTTTCTGGAAATCGCTAGGGATTACGGCGCAGTTCACGGTCGTGACGGTAGCGGCGGGACTGGTTCTGTCGCTTGTCGCGGCTTTCATGATCGATCCGTTTAAGGAAAAGGTGCAATCGGTGTTCAAAGCCGCTTTCTATTTGCCAAGCGTGGCGCCGATCGTCATCGTATCAATTGTGTGGCTGTGGCTTTACCACCCTTCCTTCGGACTGCTCAACTACTTGCTGAACAAGGCCGGCATCGCTCCCGTTTTATGGCTCGGGGATCCGGCAATTGCGCTGTTCTCCATAATGCTGATGACCATCGCCGTATCGCAGGGCTCGAACATTTTGATTCTCGTTACGTCGCTCGGCGGCATTCCCAAAGATTATCAGGAGGCGGCGCGGATCGACGGCGCTTCCGTCTGGCAAGAAACGATTCGCATCAAGCTGCCAATGCTGAAGCCCACGTTGACCTACTTGGTCGTCGTTAATACGGTCGGCTCGTTCCAGGTATTCGCTCCCGTCTATATGCTGACCTCGGGCGGACCGGACAGGGCGACGACAACTCTCGGCTTCTTGATTTACGAGAGTGCTTTCAAAAAATTCGATTTCGGCGTCGCATCCGCGCAAGCGGTCGTTCTGCTAATTATCGTTATGGTGATTGCGATCTTTCAATTCCGTACGATGGCGGGAGATTTGGAATATTAAAGTGGTCCTGGGGAGAAGGCCGTAAGGGGAGGGATTTGCCATTCGCAGCACGAAAAGCTTTCGATTCATTAGCTTGGCCCTACTGGTCGCGGCCGCAATTGTATTGTTGATTCCTTTTTACTGGATGGCGCTGCAAGCGTTCAAGCCGTCGACTTCGGCGATCCAGACGCCTCCGGATTTGTCCTGGGGAGGCTTGACGCTGAGCAACTTCAAGAAGCTGACAGCCGATCATTTCATCTGGATTTGGACGTCTAACAGTCTGATCGTCGCGCTGAGCGGAATGTTGGGCAACGTCATTCTGTGCTCGATGGCTGGTTACGCTTTTGCTAAAAAGAAATTTCCGGGCAAGCAGGTGCTGTTTTGGGCAATCGTCAGCATTATGATGACGTCTACTCAGGTGATTATGGTGCCTCTGTTTATGCAAATTCGCGACATGGGGCTGCTCAACTCTTATTGGGCGCTGATTTTGCCGATACTCGTTTCTCCGTTTGCCGTCTTCTTAAGTAAGCAATTTATGCAGACGATACCAGGCGAACTGATTTCCGCGGCGAAAATCGATGGCTGCTCGGAGTGGCGCATCTACTGGAGCGTGATTTTACCGGTATCGATGCCGGTACTCGCTATCGTCGCGATCTTCGGCTTCATTACGCAGTGGAACGATTTTCTGTGGCCGCTGCTTGCGACCGAGTCGCGGGAGATGCGCACGCTGCAGGTCGGCCTAGCCTCCATGCAACTACAGAACGTCGATTACGGCCTTGTGCTGGCCGGAGCGACGTGGACGATGGCCCCTATCGTCATTTTGTTCATCGCTTTTCAGCGTTTTTTTGTGAAAGGGATGACGATCGGCGCGGTCAAAGGATAGCGGGTAGACAAGATGAACAGCGATGGGGAACATCTATGAAACTATGTGAACGGAGAGCGGTGTGCAATGAAAATTACGGTGCCGACAGGCTACTACAGACATTTCGACGCGGATTTCTCGCTAGACGTTCCGGGGGAAGGCTACGGCGGCTGGCGCAAGGAAGCGCTGGAGCTCGATTTGTCCCGTACGGCGCTTGTCGTGCTGCATGCGTGGGATTTCGGGAGCCGCAGCCAATTCCCGGGCTGGCACCGGACGGTCGAGTATATCCCGAGGGCCGAAGCCATCTGCCGGAACGAGCTGCCGAGACTGTTGGGCTCCGTCCGCGAAGCGGGGATGTCGGTATTTCACGTCGTGGAACCGATCGGAGATTATTACCAAGCTTATCCCGGCTATCGACGGGCGGTTCGGTTGGCGGGCGAGAACGCGTCGGAGCCGGAGCGCATACCGGAAGACGAGTCGCTTCTGTCCTTGCAGGCGTTCCGCAGCGCGAACGTTTTTCCCGGAGCGCATAACGCGGACGACATCCGCGCAGGATTCGCCCGCCTCGATATTCCCGATGCAGTGAAGCCGCAAGGAGACGAAGGAGTTGCCGCAACGTCGGAGCAGTTGTTCGCGCTATGCCGCGAGCAAGGAATCACCCATTTGATCTATGCCGGATTTGCCGTGAACGCATGCATTCTGATGAACCCCGGAGGTATGGTGGACATGCGGAGGCGCGGGCTTCTGTGCTCGGTCGTTGGGGAAGCGGTCACCGCGGTAGAGAACAAAGAGACGGCGCGAAACGAAGGGGCCAAAGCGCTGTCGCTCTGGAGCATCGCCTTGTTTTTCGGATTCGTCTATCAACTAGAAGACATGGTGGCGGCGCTGTCGCCAACAAGACATAGAGACGAGGGACAATCTTGATCGATGCGCATATTCATCTGCAGGGCTCGGAGCTTCACCCGGCGACGCTTGAAGAAGGCGACCGCCTAGGAGTCCGGTTGTTCATAGGCAGCTCGCTGCTGGACATGAATCATTATCCGACGAAGGAAGAAGTCGATCGGGCGAACGACGATATGGTTAACGTCGCAAGGCGGCACCCCGGGCGCGTGCTGGGCTATTGCTATATGAATCCGCGGCATGGACAGGCTGCGCTTGACGATTTCCGCCTGCGCATAGAAGACGAGGGAATGATCGGGATCAAGCTGTGGGTCGCCGCCTTGTGCAACGATCCGGTCGTATTTCCTTTCGTAGAGCAGGCGATCGATTACCGCGCTCCGATTCTTATCCATACGTGGCGTAAAACGGTGGGCCAGCTGCCCTACGAATCTACTGCCGTTCATATAGCGGACCTGGCGCAGCGATATCCGGAGGCGCAAATCATTATGGCGCATCTTGGCGGTCAAGCCGAATCCGCGATCAATGCGGTCGCTGGCTGTCCGAACGTATATGTCGATACTTCGGGAACCCCGATCGGCGGCGGGGAAGTAGCGCTTGCGGTAAGGAGGCTCGGCGCGGAGAGGGTCATCTTCGGCTCGGACCTGCCCTATGCGTGCCTGGCCAGCAACATTGGCAAAGTGCTCGGAGCAGGACTTTCCGAACGAGATTATGCGCGTGTTACAGATGAAAACATGGCCAAGCTGCTTGCAGAGGTAAGGAGGTGAATGGAGTGTTGGAACGTTTCAAAGAGCTCGGAGCGATTGATCTGCTCGCTTTCCTGGGCGAATGGCCGGATCGGCTGGCACTTCGCGCGGGACCCGACGAGCTGTCGGCCATGGCGGACCGGCTGCGGCTGCGCGGTATTTGCGTCAGCCACATTTCGTCGGTGCTCGGCCACGATACGCGCACGGGCAATGAGGCGCTGTTCGCTGCGGCCGAACGCGATAAGAGGCTGTGGCCGTTCGCGATCCTCAATCCGACGGAGCCGGGCTGGGAGGAGGAGCTGGCTTGGGCGGCGGAGAAAGGAGCTCGCGGAATTCGTTTGGCGCCGGGTTATCACGGATACGGACTCCGGGATGCTGCAGTTGCCGCGCTTCTGCCGGCAGCGCGTCTTCACGGGCTGCCGCTGCAAGTGTGCGTCCGCCTGCAGGATGAACGGCTGCAGCATCGCCGTCTGCGTGCTGAACCGGTGGAGCTGCATGAGGTGGCTGAGCTGATCTCCGCCGCCGCCGGCCATCCTTTGATCGTCAGCGGTTTGCGCGACCATGAGCGCGACGCAGTCATGAGGTTCGGCGAGGCGCGTTGGCCGCGCGGCAAAGTTCTGTTCGATCTGTGGTTCTGCAACGGGCCGATTGCGGTTATCTCTTCGTTATGCCGCAGCGGATTAACCGAATGGCACGGGTACAGCTCCTGCGCCCCGCTGCACACGCCGGAAGCGACGGCATTTCAGTTGGCCGGCGCCGCGATCCCGGAAACCGATCGTGCCGCACTATGCTTCAGCAATGCGCTGAGCTTGCTCGGTACCGGAAACGACGCGCCGCAGCAGTTGGAACCAGCAATGCGATTGTACGATAAGTAGGGATTTTCAGCACCGTGGATGAACGGCATTTCATTAACCTGAGGAAACGGGGAGATTTGATTATGGTCAAATCTGTTAAGTATGCGACTGCTATATTATGTGTAATCGCAATTTCCTTCTCGAACATGCCTTTCCTGTCGTCGGCTTACGCGCTTCCATACGACATCGCTACGAAAATGGCTTTTGACGACGCAGACAACTCCTTAAACGGGGGCAACGGCTTAATTATTCCGAACGATGTCGGCACGGCCAGCCTGTCGTGGGTCGAAGGCCCGATTCTGGCTTCCTATGTATCTATGTACAAGCAGCATGAAGATTTGACTTATTTGAATAAGTTTATCGCCCAGGCCGACCAAGTGCTGGATTTAAGAGATTCCGTGCGCGGCAAAAGCGATTACCGGGGGCAGTCCGTGCCTGCATGGCCGGCGGCTACGCGGTTTACCTCAGGCACGACAACGCTGCTCGATGCGAACGGCACGCCTACGTTGGAGGTCAGAAGCTCGCTGCTGTTCGATTCCTCGGAAAACGAATTGAAGGTGTCGCCGGGGACGAATCCGAATACGTTTAAGCTGGAAGCGTACACGCGGGTCGAATCCGTTACTGCGGGAGGCCTGCATTCGGCAAGCGTTAATTCGACCGGACGCTTATGGAATGCGGGCAACAACTATTACAGTCAATTGGCGTTCGGAACGGCATATCAAACCTCTCCGGTTCCCGCGGACGGAACGATTAACTATTTTGATGCTCTCGATCTGATCCAATCCGCTTCAGCCGGCGAATTCCACACGTTGGCCTTGAAGACGAACAGAACCGTGCTGGCGTGGGGATATAACGCTTACGGGCAGTTGGGCGACGGGACGACCGCCAATCGTTCGAGCGCGGTTCAAGTCGACGGCTTGAAGGACGTTACCCAGATTGCGGCGGGCTATTATCACAGTCTCGCGTTGAAGGCGGACGGAACCGTCTGGAGCTGGGGGAATAACAACAGCGGCCAGCTTGGCGACAATTCGCTCGTCAATCGGACAACGCCCGTGCAGGTCGGCTCCTTAACCGATGTTATTGCCGTTGCGGCAGGCGGTTACCACAGCTTGGCTCTGAAAGCCGATGGAACCGTATGGGCCTGGGGCTCCAACCAAGTCGGCCAGCTTGGGGACGGAACGATTACGGATCGGCTAACGCCCGTGCAGATCGGAACGTTGTCGAATGTAATCGGCATCTCGGGCGGACTGGGACATAGCTTGGCCGTCCAAAGCGACGGAACGGCATGGAGCTGGGGAGGTAACGGGAACGGCCAGTTAGGAGACGGAACGACCGTATCGTCGAGCACACCTGTTCAAGTCAGCTCACTAAACGGAGTAACGCAAGTCGCTGCCGGCGGATCCCACAGTCTGGCGCTGAGAAGCGACAAGACGGTCTGGTCGTGGGGGGCGAACGACGTAGGCCAGCTCGGCGACGGGACGACTACGCAGCGGCTGAACCCGGTGCAGGTAGCCGGTTTATCCGCAAATGCAATAGCCGCGGGCAAGCAGCATAACATGGCAGTCACTTATGACTACAAGGCGGCGGCTTGGGGACAGAACGACTACGGCCAGCTCGGCAACGGCAGCATTATCAATGTCGGCTTTCCGGTTACTTTCGCCAATATGGAGCGCTCGGACACGTTCGATAATCTGACGATGGACCCAACAAGCCCCAATTACGTCGTAACGCAAGTCAGAGCGGGGGCTCACTGTTCGTTCGACGGGATGACGAACGGCATCAGCGTTAAGGATCTGTCCTCCGCTTCGCCGCTTCCAAGCCGTAATCCGGTGAATGCTCTGACCAGCTTCGTACCGCAGCGGATGAGCTTTCCGGTGTTGACCGGTCTGCTGACCTATCCGATGGCGGCCTTCGCGCGGGTAGTTTACGAGACTCCGGCCTTGAACGGGGATCAGACTTACAAAGCAGCCGCGGACAGATTTCTCCAAGCGGCATGGGATGCGGCATCGTCGCACGACTACCAATGGGTAGAGAACGCCAACGGCGAGGGCTGGTATATTTATCCGAAGGGCGCCCCGATGTTCGTGGACGGCTCCGAAAACCAGTTCAACCACTATCTGAGTCTCGGCAAAACGTACGTGGAATTGGCGCAAATTCCCGGACCGCGCCAAGCGGAGGCGCAGAACAAGGCGACGAGAATGGCCAATCGATTTAAGAACGATTTGACGTGGAATCCGGATAACGACAGCTACGTGTGGACGTATTATCCGAAGCAAAGCGCCACGTACGCAGGATGGGACGAACGAACCGGCTCGACCGTTAATCACGAGTACAGTTCCTGCTGGACAGCGGCTCAGAACGTCAACTATATTTCCTATGCCGGTATCGAAGTGGATTTTGCCGTGCTTGCTTACGATGCGGGCATCGTATTCGACGACAAAGATATGCAGCGATTCGCTCATACGTTCACGCGTAACATTCTGACCTACGATGCCAGCGGCCTGCCCAAGCTATATTACGGAGTCGACGGATCGGCAGGATTGGCCCCCGCGATTCAGGAGGTTTTCGCGACTCAATGGCTGAAAACGGCGCCGTGGGACGACGTGCTCTTCCATATGTATCGAAAGCTGTACGATGCGCGTCCGGCCGTCGTTTCGCTTGCCCATCCGACGCATTTTAACGAGTATGCTAGAATTGCCGCGACGAAGGGGAAAATATGGACGTGGGGGAATAATTATTCGGGCCAGCTTGGCGACGGCACGACGATTCAGCGCGCAACGGCCGACGATTTGTCTCTACAGGGGGTTACGCAAATCTCGTCGGGAGAATTCCATACGCTCGCGTTAAAGGCGGACGGAACGGTGTCCGCTTGGGGGAGCAACGACTACGGTCAAATCGGGGACGACACGACGACCAGCCGTTCCGCGCCCATTGCGGTTAACGCTTTGACGGATGTCATCTCGGTCAAGGCCGGGCATTATCACAGTTTGGCATTGAAATCCGACGGTACAGTATGGAGCTGGGGCTCGAACAACAGCGGTCAGCTCGGCGATGGAACGACGGCGCATCGCAGCTCTCCCGTCCAGGTCGCCGGTCTAAGCAATATCGTGATGATCGCCGCCGGAGGATTTCACAGCTTCGCGCTGAAAGCGGACGGGACTTTGTGGGCGTGGGGATCCAACACGGCGGGACAGCTTGGAGACGGCAGCACGATCGATCGCGCCACGCCGGTGCAGGTAGCCGGCATATCGAACATCCTGGCCGTCGATGCGAGCATCGCCCACAGCATGGCGTTGAAGAAGGACGGTACAGTATGGACATGGGGAGCTAACGGCAGCGGCCAGCTTGGCAACGGTACGACATCGAGTCGCAGCACGCCCATACAGGTTGCGGGTCTGGCCCAAGTAACGGCGATTGCCGCCGGAGGCTACCATAGCGTTGCGCTGAAATCGGACGGAACGGTTCGCGCGTGGGGAGCTAACGACAAAGGTCAGCTCGGCGACGGCACGGCCGTAAATCGCCTGACACCCGTGCACACTTCCAGTCTGACCGACGTCAAAACAATCGGGGCGGGCATGTACCACAGCTTGGCCGCAACCTTCGGCGCAGGCGACGTGTGGGCCTGGGGCGACAACAGCTACGGCCAGCTTGGGGACGGCACGACGATGAATCGCAACCTGCCCGTGCAGGCGACCGGCGTAAGCGGAATTATGCGTGTCGAGGGAGGCGCTTATTCCACGGCAGCGCTGCAATACTCCAGATAAAAACTGCTACACTTGTGCAATTGGCGAGGAGCCGATCAGAGAGTCGGCGGGCAGCCCATGCGCATGAAGGAACCGCCGCGGACAGCGGCGAATAAAACGAGATAGCCTAAAAGAGGAATGGAATGAGCAGACGTGACAGAGAGAGGGAGCATGGTATTGAAAATCCCGAATTCGCAGCTGTTGGCCGCTTTTCCGTGTTTGCGCGCGGTTACCGCGGAGGAATGGGCCGAGGCGCAGCCGACCGTGCGAAGGTTCCCCGCGAAAACGGCCATACTTCAGCGAGAGGAGGCCGCCTTGTTCGGGATGTTCCTGCTTAGCGGGTCAGCGCGTATCAACCGCATAGATGAGGAGGGGCGGGAATCCGTCATGGGCATACTTGCACCCGGCCAGGTATGCGCGCTGCTGGTGCTCAGCGGTCTCAGCGGGCGCGATTATCCGGGGACAATTCGGGCCGAATCCGAGGTGGAGGCGCTATTCGTCGCGAAGCGCAGCTTCCTCGGCTGGCTGCAGATCCATGATGAAATTCGGACAGCGGTGTTCGGCGGCTTGCTCGATGGAATGCTTCGCATCGGCGAGCAGGCCGGGGAACAGCGGTCCGAGCCGTTGGAAACGCGTCTGGCGAAGGCGCTGTTGCGTGTCGCCTCGGAGAATGGGCCGATGCTGCGCGTCACGCATCAAGAACTGGCGAATGAGATCGGTTCGGTCCGCGAGGTCGTAAGTCGTGCGCTGCGCCGCTATCGAGGCCAAGGGCTGATCGAAACGGGACGGGGCTGGGTGCGGATCGTTCGCCGCGACGGGTTGGAAGCTCTGTTAGGTGACTAGGTCACGGAAGTAATGAGACTCTCCTGATAGGATGGGGTTGAACCTATTCAACCCCACCTGTAGGAGGAATGATCCATGAATCAACTTCAACCGGGCATGACCGCCCCCGTATTCGCAACCGCCGACATTAACGGCAACTCTGCAGCGCTCGAGAGCTATCGAGGCCGCAAAGTACTGCTTTCCTTTTTCCGCTTCTCCGCCTGTGCGTTGTGTAACTTGCGCGTGCGCCAATTCATTGATCGATACCCGCAGTGGCATAGCCAGGGCTTGGAGGTCATCGCCGTATTTGAATCGCCGCTAGCCAATATGCAAACCTATGTGGGCGCTCAGAACGCACCATTCGCGCTGATCGCAGATCCGGAAGCTGCGCTGTACGATCTGTACGGCATCGAGACGTCCGAAGAGAAGGTGCAGGCCACATTGGCCGATGCCGGCACAAAGGCGCATATTGCCGCGGCAGCGGCCGCCGGATTTAAGCTGACTCCCGAGGAAGGTTCGAATTTCCACCGGATTCCTGCCGAATTCATCATCGACGCAAACGGGATTGTGAAGGTTGCGCATTACAATCGGCTGATTACCGATCATCTCGATCTTGCGGAGATCGACCGCATCGCCGCCAGCGAATAGCCTATCGCACAAGCCCCATCTCATAGCGCTAGAAGGGGCTGTCCTATAGACATGTCAAATTGCTCTGAAAGATAATCGATAATAAAGGTGCAAGGTGTATATACCTTCCTCCGATGCTATACGCTTCTGAAACCTGAATGGGTAAACCCGTTACAAGGTCATTTCAGGTCATTTCAGGAGCGTATGAGACAGTCTACGGGCTATGCTTGCCCCACGACACTTCTAGATAATTTCCAGCAGGTATCCGTATATTCATCGAAGACGCTTTAGCGACATATAACCCTTTATTTTGGTCGTTTTGTACGATTCTTCCTACAATGAATAGCGAATTATCTGAAGTCGAGCAGAAAAAAAGCTCCCTGAACAGCAGGAGCTACGACTTTGGATAGTTTGGTGCATAAGATTTTGCCCCCAGGTATGAAGGATCGAGGTGAAGCCAACCTGCGCACCCAAATACTTCTTGTCAGCCGCCAACTCGGTTAGCGTTTCTGCGGCAGCCTTGAACAACATATCATAGACGATGTGCGGGTTATGGTAGGCAATCGGGTTTAATAAACCGCAAACAGAAAACGAATCGCAGAGCTATGAAGATTGATCGTTTTCGTCGCAAACTTCTTCTCCTGAATCAAATACAGTAAGAAGCGACGGATATCTTTCTCTTTGAGTTGCTCGACAGGACGGTTGCAATACGCGAGAAAGGTCCTCACACACGACACGTAATTTTGCTGCGTACGGGGTGCAAGCCCGCGGAGCACAAGATCTTCTTGCAGTATGGATACAATTTGTTCATGATGGTTCATAGGGACATCTCCTTCAACTGGATTCGCATTGGGCTGCATATCTAGTTTAAGGGATGTCCTCTTTGAACACGTCACTTGTCTCATCACAAACTGAACATTTACGCTAAGGGTTTGATCTTTTACCACCGCGACAGCGGTTTAGTCCAAAAGTCCATCGTTTGAGCCTGATTCGAGTTGCTCTGTACGATTTTTACTACAAACGTCCGTCGTTTGAGTCTGATCTGAGTTGCTTTGTATGTTTTTCCGACTAACTTCCCTCGCAGAGGTCTCTTCGTAGGGTGTAAACTCATGTGTACAAATAGGGCCGTCGTAAAAAGTTCATTTCCAATCAATTGGAAACGTTATGGGTCATGATTCGGTCTACGGGCTATATACACCTTCTTTTTTTCGATCATCTTAAGCAAGGGCCGAGCTGTTTTTTTGCGCGCCGATCAGCAGCATGCTTGTAATAATCAGCAAGCCGCCCGCCCATTGCTCATACCCAACGGACTCTTGCAGGAAGAGCAGGGATAACAGCATGGACGTGAGAGGAATCATTCCGGAAAAGGCAGCGGTCGTATAAGCGTCGCAGCGCTTCACGCCTGCGTAGAAAAATACAAAAGCGAGCGCGGTTACGATTAGCCCATACCATATTAAAGCCAACCATTCCCTCGTTCCGATCCCCTGCAAGTTACCCAGAGGATTTTCCCACAACGCCGGAATCGCAGACAAAACGAAAGCAATCGCAGATACGAGCAGCGTTTGTACGATCGGATGAATCTGAATCGTTGTATCGTGCAGCTGCCGGACTCTATGCCTTCTTGAAAGGATACTAAAGGTAGATTCGCTGGCCGCAGCGCATAGAATAAGTACATTTCCCCAAGTATGCTGCATAGCGAATGCCGCGGAATTCAGGTCCACCCCCTCCAGCAGCGCAATGCCTAGAACCGTACAGGCAATGCCGATTGCCGCCCAGCCTGAAGGTCTTTCTCTTAGAACAAAGTAAGCCAGCACGGATGTGATGGCAGGCGTCGATCCAATTAAAATGCCCGCTTCAACCGTACTTGTCAGCCCCACGCCCAGCAGCAGGAAGACGCGGAACAAAAAGATGCCGAAGACGGCCTGCAGCACGAGCATTTTCCAGTCGCTTCTTCCAAGCAGACGAATCGTTTGAACGGTTTTCCTCCCATAAAACGGTGCTAAGCACAAGAGCACGATCCCCAGGCTGACGGACGTTATCGTAAAGCTGCCTAATTTCTCGAATAGGAGATATCCCGTAATGACCGATGTGCCGGCCAGCGAAAAGGCGAGCAATAAATAGATTTTCCCCTTCATCTTCCTCATCTCCAACCCTTTTCTATGCGATCCTGTACGGCGCATTGCTGATATAATTATGTCGTGCGAACTGGATTGCTTTAAGGGCCAGTACAGACATATTTCTATTGGGCCAGTTGGGGGGAGCTCTCATGTGGGGGATCGAGCTAAGTGATAAAAGCGAAATCAGCCTGGCGCGGCAGATTTTCTTGACGCTGAAGCAGCGCATATTGGCAGGTCAAATTGCTCAGGGCGAAGCGCTGCCGTCCACACGCGAACTGGCCAAAGGGGTGGGGGTTTCCCGCAATACGGTCAGCGAAGCGTACGACATGCTGTGGACGGAAGGCTTTATTGTCAGCCGCCAGGGAGCGCCGTCGCGCGTCGCGGAAGGGCTGAAGATTACATCCGGCAATGCTGCGCCTAACCCGGAAAGAACAAAAGAACCAACGCCGATTCTATGGGATTTCAAAACCGGGCAGCCGGATCTGTCCCTTTTTCCCCGGCAGCTTTGGAGTCAGATGATCAGTCAAGCGGCGAGCCATCTGTCCGTTCGACAATTGGCCTACAGCAGTCCGAGAGGCTATTGGCCTCTCTGCGAGGAAATCGCCCATTGGCTGCTTCGCAGCAGAAGCATGGAAGTAGATCCGGAGGATATCTTAATAACGTCCGGCGCGACGCAAGCTTTGCATTTGCTGGTTGATCTTCTTTATAGGGAGGGGCATGCTTTTGCCCTGGAAAGCCCTTCCCATCAGGGGATTCGTACCGTTATCGGTGATAGGGGATATCCGCTGCACTGGATGCCGGTAGACAACCAGGGCGCGGACATCTCCACTCTACGTGATCAAAACGTTGCGGCGGTCTACGTCACTCCGTCCCACCAATTTCCGCTTGGCGGCATTCTTCCCGCCGGGCGCCGCGCCGCCTTGATCCGCCTGGCCATGGCGAACGATTTCTATGTCATCGAGGATGATTACGACAGCGAATTTCGCTATGCCGTCGCTCCCGTCAGTCCGATTTATTCTATGGATTCCTCTCGCGTCATTTATGTGGGAACGTTCAGTAAGACGTTATTCCCCGCGCTCCGATTAGGATTTGCGATTTTGCCGAAGCCGCTGCAAGCGAGATGGAAGCATCATCGGATGTATATGGATGTGCAAAATCCGATATTGGAGCAGATCGCGCTGGCCGAATTTCTGAATAAGCGAAAAATGGATAAGCATGTACAGCGAATGAGGCGCGTATACGGCGAAAAAAGAAACGTATTGCTGCGTTCGGTGGAGCGCAGCTTCGGAAGCTCCGTACAGCCTTGGGGAGACGTCTCCGGCTTGCATGTGGCGCTTCAATTTTCGGGAATGAAGTTTGGGGAGTCGTTTATTCGAGCTTGCAGGGAGACAGGCATAAGAATCGCTTCGGTATCGCAGTATTGCTCCAATTCCGGCGATCATCAAGACAAGCTCCTTGTGGGCTACGGCCATTTAAGTCACAGGCAGATCGAGGAGGGGATTGTGGCTCTGCACGAATTTATTGCAAGAGGCGTTGAGGGGAGCTGAAGGATGGCTGAATGGACGCGGCGGCAACAGATTCGCTCCAACCGTGCATCCGACTCGTGACCGGTTCTTAATTTACGATCTTCCGGGGTTTAGGATTAATATGGTATACTGAAAGTAAGATTGATAAAGGAGCCGTGCGGCTAACACGACTCCCCCACAACAGCCGCTTTAAAGGTCGGTTGGCTTCCAGTCATACGGTCAGAAATAAACCGCAACCTTGAGTGAGGGCGGTTTATTTCTTTTTATGGAATGAAAGTATAAGTACGATCAGTGTCGAAATGAAATCATTAGCGCCAATGCGTCTTTAACCTCCAAGGGCATCACCTCCCTTCCGGGAGACTAGCCAACCGCCCTCAAAGCCTATACTGTTGTATGTCCAATTATACCCTATTTTGTTGATAGAGCGGCAAATGTGTCGCTCTTTTCTGTATTATGCCGTCTAAATGAAAGGTCGCTTACAGGGACATTGCAATGCTCATCTCCGGTCCGAACCTCATAACGGATTCTATCTTATCGGAAAAATCTCAATTTTTCGACGAATAAAGTGAAATCTCATCCTCGACTAGCGAAATATCCCCCTTTGAAACTGCTGAAAATGTAATAAAATCTCAGGTGAGGAGGTGGGGATTTTACCATTAAGTCGTTTCTTGTAAGCACTTTCATATCTTGGAGGAGAAGAGATAATGAGATCAGGCAAATGGATTAGCACGCTGTTAATGGTTGCACTCGTTTGCACATTGCTCCCCGGCATGACTTTTGCCGCAGCGACAGGAGCGCCCGGTAGCCCCAGCATTAAGCAGAGCAATTGGAACAACAGTCCGAACTATGCAATCGGCTTTGACATGTGGTGGGGCAACAACGGAACTTCCTGGAAGCTGTATGAGAACGGCACTGTAATTTACACAGGCACGCTGACCGACAATTCGCCGAACGGACAATCCGCGACTTACGCTTTCACGAATAAACCGTCCGGCACTTATGTGTATAAAGTAGATTTGATCAACTCTTACGGCACGACGACATCGGGCAATTTGACGTATACGGTGGCAGGCGGCACGACGGACAACCAGCCTCCGTCCGTGCCAACCGGTCTAGCGGCGTCGAACATTACGCAGAATTCGTTGACGCTGTCGTGGACAGCCTCGACTGATAATGTAAGCGTTACCGGGTATGAAGTGTATCAAGACACGACATTGCTGGGCACAACAGCCGCGACGACGTACAACGTGACAGGATTGACGCCTAACACGTCTTACTCTTTCACCGTTAAAGCGAAGGACGGAGCGGGCAACATTTCGGCGGCAAGCGCGGCGCTAACCGCCACGACCGAAGCGCCGGACACCACGCCTCCAACGGTGCCGACCACTCTTGCGGCGTCGAATGTCGCGCCGAATTCGCTCACCTTGTCTTGGGCGGCTTCGACCGATGATGTCGGCGTTACCGGATACGATATCTATCAGGGCGCGACATTGATCGGCACATCGACGACGACAGCGTACAACGTAACAGGACTGACGCCGAATACGCCTTACGCCTTCACGGTTAAAGCGAAGGATGCGGCGGGCAACATCTCCAATGCAAGTACCCCGCTGTCCGTTACGACAACAATCGGCCCGGTCGATCAAACAGCCTGCCGTCCGGAAGGCTTGTACGATTCCGGCGTCGCCGGCATCCCTTACTGCGACGTTTACGACGTCAACGGCCGCGAGAAGCTGCCGAACGGACTGGAACGCCGCATCATCGGCTACTTCACGTCCTGGCGCACCGGAACGAACGGCGAAGCGCGGTATCTCGCTTCCGACATTCCGTGGACCAAGCTTTCCCACATCAACTACGCCTTTGCTCATATCAACAGCAACAATCAAGTTTCCGTCGGCAGCCAGTCTCCGACCAATCCGGCGACCGGCATGACTTGGCCCGGCGTTGCAGGGGCGGAGATGGACCCTGCTTACTCCTACCAGGGACATTTTAACTTGTTGAATAAGTTCAAGAAGCAAAATCCGGGCGTCAAAGCGCTCGTCTCGGTCGGCGGCTGGGCGGAAACCGGCGGTTATTTCGACGATAACGGCCAACGCGTATCCAACGGCGGGTTCTATACAATGACGACAAATGCGGACGGTTCGGTCAATCAGGCGGGCATCAATACGTTTGCCGATTCGGCTGTCTCCTTCCTTCGCCAATACGGCTTTGACGGCGTAGATATCGACTACGAATACCCGACGACAATGAACAATGCCGGCAATCCGCTGGATTGGTCCTTTTCCGGGGCGCGTCTGAAGGGACTCCAGGCCAGCTACGACGCGCTGCTGAAAACATTGCGCACGAAGCTGGATCAAGCGTCCGCACAGGACGGCAAATATTACATGCTAACGATCGCCTCGCCTTCCTCCGGTTATTTGCTGCGGGGTATGGAAACGTTCCAGCAGCTTAAATATCTGGATTATGTCAACGTGATGAGCTACGATTTGCACGGCGCTTGGAATAAATTCGTAGGCCCCAACGCCGCATTGTTCGATGACGGCAAAGACGGCGAGTTGGCGGGGGCAGGCGTATATAACATGGCCGAATACGGCGGAATCGGCTATCTGAACACAGATTGGGCGTATCACTATATGCGCGGAATGATGCAAGCCGGACGCATTAACGTTGGAGTTCCTTACTATACCCGCGGCTTCAAGAACGTTACGGGTGGTACGAACGGCCTCTGGGGTACGGCGCCTTCAACGACATGTCCGGCGGGCTCGGGTCTGACCGCCTGCGGTGACGGCGCGGTCGGCATCGACAATCTCTGGCACGATCTGGACACCAATGGCAACGAATCTCCGGCCGGTTCCAACCCGATGTGGCATGCCAAAAACCTGGAGCACGGCATACTCGGCTCTTATCTGGGCAGCTACGGACTCGGTTCCGCCACGCTGACAGGCACTTATGCGCGCCATTACGATGCAACGCTTGTTGCGCCGTGGTTGTGGAACAACACGAAAAAAGTGTTCCTCTCCACCGAGGATGAAGAATCGATTAACGCGAAGGCAGATTGGGCGATCAGCAACGGCATCGGCGGTCTGATGATCTGGGAGCTGGCCGGCGACTACGACTGGGACGCAAGCAAAGGAGAATACGGCGTAGGTTATACACTGACCAACGCCATTCATAGCAAATTCTCGAATACGACGCCTTACGGCAATACGAATTCCGCCACGCCGCTGCCTGCGAACAAGCTCAAAGCGAAAGTGGAGTTTACCGGCTTTAAGCTGGGCGATCAGAACTATCCGATCAACATCAAAATGAAAGTGACGAATAACAGCGATATGACCATTACCGGCAGCTCGGTTATCGAGTTTGACGTGCCGACCTCCGTCAACCCGCTGTTCAAGAGCTGGAACGGCGATCAGGTCAGCATCGTCTCGACCGGTCACACCGGCAACAACATCGGCGGCTTGGACGGCGATTTCCACCGCGTCGCCGTAACGCTGGCGAGCTATAAGTCGATCGCCCCGGGCGCATCCGAGCTGTTCGACCTCGTGTACTACTTGCCGATCAGCGGTCCGGCGAATGCGACGATCACGATCGGCGGCGTGAAATACGCTGTCGTTCCGTAATCGCCGAGCCTTTAGTCGGGTAGCCGATCATGACTCACAACGATTCCAATTCCGTGAGGGAAGTAGTCGAAAAATCATACAAAGCAACTTGGATTAGGTCTAAACGCGGACGTTTGTTCGAATAATCGTACAAAGTAACTCAAATCTGGCTCAAACAACGGATGTTGTAGGGAAAATCGTACAAAGCGACAATCGGGCGATTACCGAATAGAAACGAGGGGAAAGACGTTGGGATGTATGGTTCCCAGCGTCTTTCTCCTCATAAGGATACGCCTAATCGTAAATCTTCAACTCCTTGTGCAGATCATGCATCATTTTCCCAAGCGGTTTCGTTCTCATGCTCTCTTTTGTGATTTCAGGGCCGAAGATCATTTTTTTGAGTTCTTTATCCGTCAAACCGACTCGTTTCAGCATTTCTTGAAGCTCGTCCTTTTGCGTCTGATTGTACATTTGCTCCTTCTCGATCAATTCGAGCACTTCAGTGCTATGTATTTGGTACGCTTGTTCAATTTTCATAGTTTCGATGTTGTTTTTTAGATTTCCATCTGCGGTTATTTTGATCCTCATATCTTTCGGCGTGGCGCCTATATAGGAGAACGTTAAGTCTTCGATCCAATTCAAAGAGCCGTCAAAAGGGGAGGCGAATTTTAAGGCCTTGTCGCTCTTGACTCTGTTACAGTTGCCGCAGACGGGAATGAGATTGTATAGACCGAGAAGAGAGGAAACGCCGCTTTATTAAAAAAATGATCCATTTGCGCCCCCGACACCTTCTTCCCTCGACAGTTTATGTAATCATTGCGATAACTCCGATTTTATTCTCTTTCAGTTTTTGTCTGTGAAAAGGATCTAGTAGGCTGAGATTGCTGCTGTTCCCGTATTTTTCGTAAATCGCGTTTGACATGGAATTAGTCAGAAGGATACTGTCCAGGCAACTGAATTTATAGATCGCTTTCATCCCGGGTTCGATAGAAGCATGATCAATGATCGTGAAGATTTGATGCCTATACACTTTGTTGGTAATGATTCTGTATAAATCGTATTCCCGCAGCAAGAGGTAGACGATCTCAATGGGCAGACGATGGATATACTTCCGGATCAACTCTATGCCTGAAAAGGCAAAGCCGACGTCGCTGGACGTTCCGGCATTGGAAACATGAGTATATAAAGCCTTTGCGACGGCTTCCTTATTCTCGACATTATTACTGGGATAGAACCGACATAGCAGCTCGATGGCTTCCTGATTGTCGAAGAAGCTGCCGTAGAAGTCTCCGTAAAACTCAACCAAACCGGAGTAAAGCAATTGTTCGATTGCCCCGTCTTCTGCTTTTAAGATATCGAGACCTTCCGTGCCCCCGCTCTTCAGAATGCTGTAGAAGCCGTAAGCCATATGCCGACGGCCCAGCAAGCTTTTATATCCTTCAGGCCCAATAAGCTGGCCGTGGTTAGAGATCATGGACAACATAAGCTTCTTGGCAAGATGCCTTACATTATTTTCGTAGGTATCGGTTACAAAGTTTTTCTTGTGCTCCTCTTTAATAGCGTCTTCTTCCAAATTAAATACTCCGTGAAGTACGTCTAACAGCTTCTCCGCATCCATAACGTCGATATTGTCTAATAACGCTCGGCCTTTGGGTACCTCGTTCTTAAAGTGGGCTATCGTTTTTTTGATGTCGTTTAGCCATTCCAGTGCCAAATCGAATCTCTCCTTGAATGTCCATGAATGTAACGGCTGTGGTAGGATAAAAATAGAAGAAGGAGTCGCGTTATTCGGACTCCTCGACGCCAGCAAGAAATGCCAAGCTTAATTGCTTCAATTATATCAAATATTTCCATGCGAGTAGCGGAGGAGATTCTATGAATAACCTGACCAAAATGGAGATTCGCAAGCCTGCCCACGATGTTTTTGAAGCTTTTGTCGATCCTGATAAGATCGGAAACTTCTGGTTTTCGTCCAGCTCGGAGAGATGGGAAGAGGGTAAGACGGTCACGTTGCGATATGAAGAGTACGGAGCTCAAGGAGATATCCATGTCATCGAAATGATTAGCGATCAAAAGATTGTATTCGAGTGGGGGAGGGAAGACGGGGAGCCGCATCTCGTAACCATTACGTTCAAGATGACGAACCCGGCAAGCACCGTCGTAGAAGTGAGTGAAGACGGATTTGACGAGAACGATCCGGATTTAATCCCGAAGTTGGTAGGCAACAAAGAGGGATGGGTGTATATGCTGACTTGTCTGAAAGGGTATTTGGAGTTCGACGTGAACAGGCTTAGGGGCGCTTTGGTCAAATAATCGGAGTAAAAGGAAATAGCGCAAGCTCCGAGGGGAATTCTCAGCCCCGAGGCTTGCGCTATTTCCAATGGACGGGTAGAGGCTTTACCGATCCTGCCTTTTTCGAACCGGAACCCATACTTCGACTTCGGCATTCGTCGGGTCGCCGTTCAGCAAAACTTCCGCGATTGCCTCCCCGGAATATTCATAGGCAAACTCATCGGTTAGAAGAGAGCCGAACGCCTGATCCTCCAGCTTATCGAATGCCAGGCGCGATAATCCACCGCTTCCCGATAAAATCAAATATTCGCTTTCCGGAAAATAAAGCTCTTCGGCATTTTCAGGCAGAGCTTGATCCGATTGCACCCCTGCGTAATAATGAACGGTTCCATTTTCCAGAGCTACCGCCGCGTAGCCGTAACCGCTGTCCGCATAGGGACGAAGGCTTGCGAACTGCCCGTTAGCCAGCAGCTCTTTGAAAAACGTCGTTTTTTGGCTGGAATACTGCGGAGAATGAATCGTCGTCCCTTCGTGCAGCGCGGTCTTATACCCGATGATGCGAAAAGCTTGCTTCGATTCGATTTTGAAATTGTTCATTGCTGTAGCCTCCTGATTAGAGAGAATGGTGAATACGCATTAAGCTTAAACTATCAACTATGACATCTGTATGGCATACTTGAATGGGAGGCGGAATATGAAAATCGATCGTTTAATCGCTTTGATCATGATTTTATTGGAACGCGAAGTGGTAAGCGCAGGAGAGCTGGCCGAACGGCTCGAAGTGAGCAGACGAACCATCTACCGCGACATCGATACGTTAACCTTTGCCGGGCTGCCTATTTTTACGAATCAGGGAGCGATGGGCGGCGTAGGGCTAATGAAATCCTACAAAATAGACCGGCTATTATTTACGCAGCAGGATTTGCAGGCTGTGCTGGACAGCTTGAATAGCTATAGACAGTTATTCGGGCATAAGGAGCTAACTTATGTTCTGGAGAAGCTGCAGAGCTTCCATCCTGGCGGGGTTGCCGATATTGCCGGAGGGAAGTTTGCGGTAGATTTGGCACTAAATCAAGGCAATGAATCGTTGCGAGGCTTGCTCGGCGTTGTCGAAACTGCGATGAACGAACATCAGTATTTGACGTTTGATTATGTGGGGCGAGACGGGGGCGGCAGTTCCCGGAAGGTCGAGCCGTACCGGGTTGTTTTCAAAGAAAGCAGTTGGTACTTGCAAGGCTATTGTGCGGATCGAAAAGATTTCCGCATTTTCAAATTGGCGAGGATGAGCGGGCTGCAGGTTTCGTCCGAAGCTTTTGCGCCGAGAAAATTTACGCCGCTGCCCATGGATGGGGCCGAATGGATGAGCCGAGATTGGGTGGAGGTCACCGTTCGCCTTCAACGTTCGGTCGCGGATAGAGTGATTGAACGCTTCGGGGAAGGGCACATTCTTCGAGTGGAGGGGGATACTTGTCTGGCGATCTATCCCATTATTAACAATACGTACGGCTACGACAAGCTGCTCGCATTTGGGGATAAATGTGAAGTTCTTGAGCCGCTTGAAGTGCGTGCGGCATTCCAAGCTTACGTCCGCAGTATTTTGAATAAATATGGGGAATAGTGGAGGCGATAAACCGGTAGATCACGTATCATCGGCATCGCCAGAATAGGAGAAACAGAATACAGGATGAGCGATCTGTTGCTGCTGAAGCCGGATCTGATCGTGGCTTCTGACTTTATGTCTCGCGAGCAGCTCACTCATCTCGAAACGTTGGCCCCGTTATCGTGGTTCCTTGGGAATAATTTCGGCTTATCTTCAAAATTGCATGAATGCAACAGCCATGTTATGATTAAAATAGAAGAAAGGAGCCGGACCGCCATCCGACTCCCTGTACAACATTTTTTGGGTGGGAACCCCCAGCCAAAGTCAGAAAATAACCCGCAGGAGGTCAACCTGGGCGGGTTATTTTCGTTTGCGTAGATAAGTGAGCAATGTCAGCAAGAACATGCCCAGCATAATCACTTCTGTCAACGAAAATTGCATGAGCATCACCTCCGCTCTGGAGGCGATACTTCCCGACCCAAGTTTGTTGTACATAAGTAATATACCAGATTTTGCATTATCAATGATATCGCAAGCTTAGGGGAAGCAGCCCCGAGCTTGGGCTTTTTTTATGGATGAAAGCGTTGCCGTAGAATACTTAATAGTTTGTGTAGGAAAGTAGATTTATGTTGGAAGCTCTTCGACTTGAAATGATAGCGCTTTCAAGAGAGAGGGGAAACAATGAGACAAAAGCTGGGACTACTCTAATTGGTATTCGCATACTCCAAAATGCATGCTCCTCTCCGAATACGGCTTCGACCTTGGCGATGTAAAAAGCGCAAGGTCTGAGAGAGGATTTAATTCTCAGGCTTGCGCTTTATATATAGAGCCGATATTAAATAAAGAGATTATGCCCGGCCATCTCGGCTCTGCCGAGATAATGGCCGACGCCGCCAAATTGAACGCCTTCGATCAGCTCTTCGCGCGTGATGCCCATCAGGTCCATGGACATTTGGCAAGCGACAATCTCAACTCCCTGCTCAAGGGCGCTTTGAATGAGTTCCTCTAATGAGGAAACATTTTTGCTTCGCATCAGTCCTCGGATCATCTTCGGACCGGCGCCGAGCATATTCATGCGGGACATGCCCAGCTTGCCGCTGCCGCGGGGCAGCATCGCTCCGAACATCGTTCCGAACAGATCCTTCTTGACCTTGACTTTGTCGGGCCGCCTGATGATGTTCAATCCCCAGAAGGTAAAGAACATTGTGACCTTTTTGCCGCTGGCCGCCGCTCCGTTGGCGATAATGAACGAAGCGATCGCTTTGTCCAGGTCGCCGCTGAATACGACCATGGTGCTGGCACGGCTTCCGGCCGGTTGCTGGCTTTCGAGCGGCGTGCCGCTTCCGGCGACGGCGTGCGCGCCCGTATCGGTTTCTCCTTTACGCAGCACCGCTTCAATAAGTCCGCCGGACAGTTTGGCCGCGCTCAGCAGCGAATTGCGGGTCATGCGCGCCCATGCCTGGATGTCCTCGTAGAAGCCGGGGTCGGATGCGGTTACTTTCAAGATCTGTCCTTGCTCCATGCCGTCGATTTGTTTCTTCACCTGAAGCAGCGGACCGGGGCAGCAGAGTCCGCAGGCGTCCAGCACGGCGTCGGGCTCTTCGGAGACCGAGAAGGAGACGGGCGCGGGAGGCGCGGATGCGGCGGCGGTTTCCGGGAAGGCTGTCAATGTAGTCGCCGGTGCTGCGGTATGCTTCCCGGGCGTATAACGGCTCAACTGCCAGGTTTTATAGCCTCCGGTCAGGTTGCGCACGCGGAAGCCCTTCTGCGCTAAGATGCGCGAGGCGGTATAGCCGCGCAGTCCGACCTGGCAGTAGACCCAGATTTCCTTCGAAGGGTCCAGCTCCTGCAGCCGTCCCCGCAGCTCGTCGACGGGAATGTTGACGGAATCCGGTATATGGCCATTGGCGTGCTCCATCGCCGTGCGGACGTCGATCAGAAAAGTCGTCGCAGCATCTCGCCGGTCCAGCTCCGCCGTCGTGAACACGTTCGTTAATCCCGCCAGTACATTTTCCGCAGCATAAGCTGCCATGTTAACAGGGTCCTTAGCCGAGGAGTAAGGCGGAGCGTAGGACAGCTCCAGCTCCGTCAAGTCGGCAATCGTACCGCGCAGACGGATAACAGTAGCAATGTCGTCGATTCTTTTTTCTACTCCGTTATAGCCCGTCGCTTGTGAGCCCAGCACTTTTCCTTCTGCGGAGAACAGCAGCTTGAGCGAGATGGGGGTAGCGCCGGGATAATAGCCGGCATGAGAGCCGGGATGCACATGGACGACATGATACGGAATGCCGAGCCGCTGCAGCGTTTTTTCATTATTTCCTGTGGCCGCGCCGGTCATTCCGAACACTTTAATGACGGCCGTACCCTGCGAGCCTTTATAGGTCGTGCCGAGTCCGCACACATTGTCCGCCGCGATCCGCCCTTGCTTGTTGGCCGGGCCAGCGAGCGGGACGGCGGTTTGGCTGCCGTTGACGAAGTCCTTTACCTCAATAGCGTCGCCTACTGCGAATACGCTCTCCAGATTCGTTTCCATGCGCTCATTGACGAGAATATGCCCTCTTGGTCCGAAGGCAAGGCCGCTCTCCTTCAGAAAAGCCGTATCCGGCGTAACGCCGATCGCCAGCAGCGCCATCTCCGCATGCAGTTCTTGGCCGCTTGCCAGTCTTACCGTGATGCCGTTCTCCGTATCGGCGAAGCTTGCTACCATCTCGGATAGGTGCAAGTCGATGCCATGCGCTTCCAGTTCCTGAGCGAGCGGGGCGGTCATCTCCGCATCGAACGGAGCCAGAACTTGCGGCGCGGCTTCGACCAGACTGACCGATAGTCCGGCCTCGCGCAGGTTTTCCGCCATCTCCACTCCGATGAAGCCGCCGCCAATCACGATGGCCGAGCGCGTGCCTTCGGCGGTCACCTTCGTTTTAATTCGGTCGGTGTCCGGAATGTTGCGCAGCGTGTAGATGCGGCTGCTGTCGATGCCGGGCAGGCTAGGCCGGATCGGCTTGGCGCCAGGCGACAAAATCACAGCATCGTAGCTTTCCGTATATTCGCCGCGCTCAACGCTGCGCACGCGCACGGTGCGGCTGGCGGGATCGAGCGCAACAACCTCGCTGCCTGTGCGCACATCGATATTGAAGCGGCTTCTCATGCCCTCCGGAGTCTGAACGAGCAGCTTGGAACGGTCGGCAATCGATCCGCCGATATAGTAGGGCAAGCCGCAATTGGCGAATGAAATATAGGGATCGCGTTCGAACAGCACGATATGGGCGTCCTCGTCCAGCCGCCGCAGTCTCGCCGCTGCGGATGCTCCCCCTGCTACCCCGCCGACAATTAACACCTTTTTGCCTGTCATCTCATTTTGCCTCCCCTAAGAAGATGTGAATCAATTGTTTGATACGTTCGTCCTTGACCGAGTAGTTGATTTCAAGTCCGTTGCGCTCCGTCTCCACGATGCCGAGCGAGCGAAGCTTCTGCAAATGCTGGGATACGGTCGATTGCGGCAGTCCCAGACATTCCTGCATATAGGACACGTTGCAGCTTTCCTTGGTCAGCAGCCCTCTAACGATGCAGAGCCGTACCGGATGGGCGAGCGCCTTCAGCAGCTCCGCCGTCTCTTCGTAAAATTTAAAATTGTTTTCCACTGAAGTCTTTAATCCCCTTCCCGTTAATCGTTATATCGTAATATTACGATATAGCGATTTAAAAAGCAAGAAGTCAGTTGCAAACGTACAAACCCGATTTCGTACGGTATACTTGAGGGGAATGGAACAGGCAATGTAGAGGAGGAGAAAATATGCTGGAAATGTTCGGCTTTGAAGCTTCCGTGCCTATGCATACGTTCGAATATCGGCTGAAGCCGGAGCCCACCGAGCAGCATTGGCACTCCTTTTACGAAATCGGCTTCTGCCTCGAAGGGCGCGGCACGTTCTACATAGGCGATGAGGCCGTGCCGATCGAAGCCGGGACGCTGCTGCTTTTTCCGCCCTATGAGCCGCATATCGCCGTAGCCGATCCGAGGACGGGCTGCCGGTGTGCCTTCGTATACTTCGGCGACGAATTGCTCCCCGCCGAGCATCGCAGCCTTCTTCATGCGTTTGTGCGCACCTGCGTCTGGGCGGAGGCCGATCTGCGGCCGATGCTGGGCGGGCTGTCGTCGTTGGCCGATTTTTTCCGTTTCCTGATCCAGGAATACGAGTCACGGCGGTCGGAGTACGGCGCAGTGCTTCGCGCCCGAATGTTGGAGCTAAGCGCTTGGCTGTATCGGGCAGCGGAAGCCCTACACTCGCATGAGGCCAGTCGGGAGAGACGCGATGCGTTGGATCGGCTTAAGCCGGCGCTCGATTATATGGCTGATCGGTATCATGAGCCTCTCGAGTTGAAGGATATCGCGGAGCTGTTGAATTTAAGCGAATCGCGAGCGCGGCATCTGTTCAAGGAAGGCGTCGGCAGGCGATTCAAGGAATATTTGACGCTAGTTCGCATTCAGGAAGCGAAGCGTCTGCTGGCGACGAGCAAGCTCTCGGTAACGGAAGTCATTTTGTCTTGCGGCTTCCAGAGCTCTGCGCCGTTTTATCGTTCGTTTCAACAGCTCGTGGGTGTGAATCCGCAACAATACCGTATGCGACAGCAGGATGAGGATAGCCGTTTTTAAGAAGTGCGTCGTATGAAAACGAGATGAACGAAGCGCCTGTTCGGGGTATCTTGGAGAAGAAAAGATAACCTAATCGAAAGGGTGCGCAGCATGGCGGTATGGACGGGGTTAAGCGGATTAATTCGCATGGAAATTATACAAAGACGCGAGGAAGGCTGTAACGTTGACGGCTTCGAGGAGCTTCGCGTGGCATGCGGCGAGGAAGAAGGCAAGCTAATGAAGCTGTATGAAGAGCTGAGCCGGCTTGCGCCGTCGCCGGATTTTCCATACGATGAGCCGTCGGATCTGGAGGAGATTCGCCGCTTGCGGCCGGATGGGCCGAGACGGCTGGAGGCTAGCTACAGCGAGGAACAGTAGCGCGACAGATTTCGCGGCGCATGGTTGGGAAGACTGAGCGGCTGCGCGCTCGGCAAACCGTTGGAGTCCGAGCCGATGATGGCCGGCGCGAACGGCAATCCGGGCTGGCGCAACGTTCAGCTGTGGTTTGAGGGAGCGGACTCCTGGCCGATTCGCGGGTATACGCCGGAGCGTTCGCGAGCCGAATCGCAGGGTCTTCGTCTATCGTGTCTGCAAAGCACCTGCGAACGGATCAGGTTTATGGAAAGCGACGACGATGTGCGCTATACGGCGCTTGGCATGCTGATGATGGAGCAGAAGGGGCTGGATTGGGATTCTTGGGACATCGGCAAGCTGTGGCACAGCCGCCTGACCTATGGCCAAGTGTTCACTGCGGAACAGCAGGCCTACTATAACTTTGCTAAGGTTGTCTCGCACATGCCGCCGGAGAAGCCGGCCGACTGGCTCGAGAAACAGGAGTGGGTGCGGACGTATTTGAATCCTTTCCGCGAATGGATCGGGGCGCAGATCCGCGCGGACGGCTTCGCCTATACCGCGGCGGGCAATCCGGAACTGGCGGCGGAACCGGCTTTGATCCGGTCTCGATTTCCTCATGCGCGGAACGCAGCTATCAGACATTCTTGAATGTTCGCGAACAGTTGTCCCGAGGCTGAATGCTTGAATAACGGAAGCAGTTGACCGCAACGTCAACTACTTCCGTTGTTCTGCTTATCTATTTTGTCCCTTCTCATTCGTCAGCGCCACAGCTACCGAAGGGGCAAACAGGCAGAACAATTTTAGGCGGAAAGTCCGCGCTAATTTTGTCGAATAGGGAAAATACGCAGATTTAGAGTGGGAAATCCATCTTAAATTTTCCAAATGAGCATAATTGTAGATTTAAAGCGGTGTGGCGGCGAGTTTAAGGCGGAGTTTCCGCTTAATATCCACAACGGGGCGTTGCCCGTTGGTTCTTATTGCGCTTAAAGCAACGTCAGCATCGATTCCACGCAATTGCGGGCTACGAGCCGGTCGGGACGCGATTTCAACATTACGGTAAGTCCGATCAAGAAAACGACAAAGGTCTGAGCCAATGCCTTGGAGTTCAAATGGGACGCAAGCTCTCCCGACTGTATACCCCGTTCGATTGTCTCCTGAAAAATAACCGCAAGATACATCTGATGCTCCCTCGTCAACACCTCGAATTTTTCGTCGTGGGGGGCCAGCTCCACCATCGTATTGACACAGAAGCATCCGCGGTTAGGCTGCTCGCCGTACGCCTCCTCGATCAATTTCTCGAAAAATGCCCGAATCGCTTCTTTGGCCGATCGGTTGTTATGGAGCTTGGAGCGGACGGAAACGGCGTGTGACTGCGTGTATTTGCGCAGCGCTGCTTCGAACAACGCTTTTTTGTCGCCGAAAGCGGAATAGATGCTGGGCTTTTGAATGCCCATGCCAGACGTCAAGTCGCTTAGCGATGTCGCCTCGTAACCCTTCTCCCAAAACAGCCGCATAGCCGCCTCTAAAGCCTGCTCCTCATCGAATTCGCGCGGTCGTACCATCATGGAACCTCTTTTCATACCGTTTAGTATGAAATATTTTACCCTTATAAACTTCAACTGTCAAAAAATAAGCGCAGTGTTGACAGGAGTTCTTACCATCAACTATGATTTTTGATATTAATTATGTACCGATTGGTACGTAATATGCTGCGGAATAAGGGGATGTACAACTAAAATGAATTTGACGAATTTATCGAAGACTGCTGCAGCGGAAGACGATGGGATCGCTTCAGGCTCATCCGTATCTCGCAAGCTGGCGCTGTTGTTTGCGGCGACATGCGGATTGGCGGTTGCCAACATTTATTATGCTCAGCCGCTGCTTGACGTGTTGTCGAAAGAGTTCGCTATGGCGCATTCCACGATCGGCATCATTACGACGGCGACTCAAATATGCTATGCATTGGGCTTGTTGCTGCTAGTGCCGCTCGGCGACTTGTTGAATCAGCGTCGCCTGATCGTGGGTCAGATGCTGCTGTCTGTGGCCGCATTAGTCGTCGTCGGCACGGCTTCCTCGGCAGCGGTGCTGATTGCCGGGATCGCCGCAGTCGGATTGCTGGCCGTAATCGTGCAGACCATCGTCGCCTTCGCCGCAACATTGGCAGCATCGTCTGAACGGGGCCGAGTCATCGGCATGGTAACAAGCGGCGTCGTGATCGGAATTTTGCTGGCAAGAACCGTTGCGGGCATATTGACGGATTTGGCCGGCTGGCGCTCGGTTTACCTCGTCTCCGCCGCTATGACGCTCCTAATGGCCAGCATTCTGCTGGGGGCATTGCCGAACCGTTCGCGCGTAATAACCGATTTGACTTATTCGCATTTGATTCGTTCGGTTATATTGCTATTTGCTCAAGAAAAGGTATTGCGCGTTCGGGGTGTGCTGGGACTGTTGATATTTGCGGCGTTCAGCATTTTGTGGACTTCGCTTGTACTGCCCCTCAGCTCCCCGCCGTTCTCGCTTTCGCACAGCGCGATTGGAGCTTTTGGTCTTGCCGGAGCGGCCGGTGCGTTGGCCGCAGCGGGGGCCGGTCGTCTGGCCGATCGCGGCTTGGGCCAACGGACGACGGGGTGGGCGCTTTTCCTGCTGCTTGCGTCATGGCTGCCGATGAGTCTTATGTCGCAAACGCTGTGGGGATTGATTGTCGGGGTCATTCTTCTCGATTTTGCTGTGCAAGCCGTACATGTGACGAACCAAAGCCTGATTTTGAGCGTGCGCCCTGAAGCGCGCAGCCGTCTTACCGCCGCCTACATGATTTTTTATTCCTTCGGCAGCGCCGCCGGTGCGATTGCCGCCACTCTGACTTATTCCCGCGCAGGCTGGATAGGCGTATGCTGGCTTGGGGCCTTGGTAAGCGCCGCGGCTGTGCTCTTCTGGGTACGGACTCGTCGAATTGTTTAAAGGCAGCAAAAATGCCCGATTTGGATCACGAAGCGAAAGGGGCAGCGGATTCGAAAGGTACACGAAATTAATTAGCATTGTTTCGTAATTCTTATTAGATTAGAATTAATATAAATAAGGATATAAGTTGTACTATATAAGTTGAACCAAAGACATCAAGAAATGACCCAATGGAATGGAGAAAGGGAATGGTTTTGTCGCGAGTTTTGGCTTTGAGCTGCATACCTCTAAAGGTCTTAACAAACAAGGCAGCTCAAAACAACCTGTTTGAAGCCGGCAAAGCCATCCCTTTCGGAATGTAATGGGTTCCCTCCTAATTGGTTCAACCTGGATTTGTCCGAGAATTTATAAAATAGGAGAAAAAGCAATGAGAACAGAGGAATGGATATCTGCCGGAACGCTGGACCAACTGAAATCTGACGGCGCGAAAGTCATCAAGGGGGGAATCGCCGTATTCGCCCACGAGGACGGGGCGGCTGCAGTGGATAATCGTTGTCCTCATCTCGGTTTTCCGCTTCACCTGGGCAGTCTTTGCGACGGAATATTGACCTGCCACTGGCATCATGCGCGCTTTGACGTTTGCAGCGGAGGTACGCTTGATCCTTGGGCGGACGATGCGCTGGCTCACGACGTTAAGATCGAGAACGGAGAAGTATGGGTTAACCCGGTGCCGCGGCAAACGATGAGTATTGAAAAGTTGAATCAGCGGCTGCGGGAAGGCTTGGAGCAGAACATCGGCATCGTCATTGCCAAAGCGGTTGTCGGTCTGATCGAAGCAGGCGTGTCCGAGGATGAAATCGTGCGAATCGGCATTTTGTACGGGACATCGCTAAGCAGCGGTTGGGGCAGCGGCTTGACGATTCTGACCGCTATGCGCAACGTTCTTCCTAAGCTCGATAAGCAAGGCCGCATCCTGGCGCTCTATCACGGACTTGTACACGTTGCCCGTGCCGGGGCCGGCCGCGCTCCTCGTCACTTGCTTGGTCCGCTGCCGTCTGCGGACACTTCACCGAAGCGCCTCGCCGACTGGTACCGCAACTGTGTCGAAGTCCGCGATTCGCAAGGCGCGGAGAAGGTGCTGCTGACCGCGATTGCCGCCGGCATGTCGCCGGATGAACTTGCAGATATGCTGCTTACTGCGGTCACGGACCATTTCTATCTGGACGGAGGGCATACGTTCGATTTTCATAATAAAGCGTTCGAAGCGTTGCATGCCCTCAGCCCGGACGCGGCCGAAGCCATTCTTGCTTCGCTCACGCCCCTGATGAGAAATCCATCGCGCAGCGAGGAGCAGCATCATTGGCAATCACCGGTCGATCTGGTCACACCGCTGAAGCGAGCATTCGAGCAGCTGCAGCGCGAAAATTCGCCCAGCCAAGCCGCGGCGGTCTCCGACACCGCCTTTAATGAAGACGCTTTCGTAGATCAGCTGCTCGGGGACCAGCCCCTTGCAACGATTCAACAAATATCCGACGCGCTGCTGGGAGGCATTGCCCCAGCTCGGCTGGCCCGACTCATAACTCTGGCGGCCGCGAAACGCATCGCTCGCTTCCATACCCAGAACGACTTCGGGGATTGGCTTGCCGTCCTGCATACCTTCACCTACGCTCATGCCGTGCATGAAAGGCTGCTGCGTTCGCAGGAGCCGCTGCTGTATCGCGCGCTTTTCTACGGGGCGATCGCGATTTATCATGACCGCTTCCTGAACGTGCCGCGCGCTCCAAAGCCAAAGAAGGACGAATACAAGGCGGGCATAGACGAAGCCTCGACCGAGGACTTGTTCTCGCTGCTGGATCGACGCCAGCAGGTGGAAGAGGCGGCGGGCTGGGTTGCCGCCTATCTGGACTCCGGCCGCGACCATGCGCCGCTGCTCAATACGCTCGGTCACAGCTTGCTGCGGGAAGACGCGGAATTTCATTCTTTTCAAATGTACGAGGCCGCAATCGCCGAATACGACCACTGGCGCTCCATGAACGGAACTGAAGCGTTGGCGGATCGCGCCGCGAATACGATGCTGATCGCATGCGCCCGCTATCTTGCCGCCCATGCTCCGACAGCAAGAGAGATGCCGCATACGGCACGGATCGCCTGGCGTCTGCACCGCGGCGAACGGCTTTTTGAGTCCGATTAAGCTGCCCTGTATTAATTCTGAATAAGTAATTTCTAAAAATGCGTTAATGTTTCATATAGTATGTCCAATTCGTTATTTAAAGGCTGTCTCCGCTCTTAAGCTAGGGGATAGCCTTTTTCTTTTACACAGAATTCGAGAGAAGAAACGGCTAGATTTATTAAAGTTCTAAAAAATAATTAATGCCGAAAAGGCATAGGTCTGTGCTAAATTAAGGCAATGAAAAAGTTACTCAAAAACGGCTTTATCCGATTAGGACTTGTTGTCGTCGTCGTGGGCGGGGCGGTCGCCTATTGGTTGATGCCGCCAATCGCCAAGGTAGAAAGCGCCGAGATCGGCGACGGTGTGAAAGTGAAATTCAAAACGAACGGAACGCAAATCGAACAATTTCAAAACCAGTCATGGAATCCTTATTTCGCCAAAGGGGTGAATATGGGAGCGGCAGTTCCTGGACATTTCCCCGGCGAGCTCGAGATTTCAAAGGACGACTATATGAGATGGTTTGAAATGATTCAAGAGATGGGCGCCAACGTGATTCGCGTGTACACCGTACTTAAACCGGAGTTTTACGAGGCACTGGTCCGATATAATGCGAAGCATCGGGATAATCCGCTCTTTTTTATTCAAGGGGTGTGGAGTCCGGAAGAGCAATTGATCGAGGGGCAGAACGCATTTGATCCGAAGGTTAAACAGAAGTTTGAAAAAGAGATTCAAGAGGCTGTAGAGGCCGTGTACGGAAATATCGATCTTGAAGCCGAAGAGCATTCCGGCAAAGCCAGCGGCAGCTATGTCTTTAATGCCGGCCCTTATCTCATGAGCTGGATCGTCGGCACGGAATGGGACCCTGTGATGGTGGTCAAGACGAACAAGAACAATCCGGACGTTGCGGATTATAAGGGGGAGCATTTTCAAAGCCAACCCGGAGCAAGTCCCTTTGAAAAATGGTTGGCCGAGATGGTCGACATCACGGCTGTCACGGAAGCCGAGCACGGATGGCAGCATCCGATCGCCTTCTCGAATTGGGTAACGACTGATCCGCTGGAGCATCCGGGCGAGCCGCTCGTTGCCGAGGATATGGTCAGCGTCGATCCGACGCATATCGCGGCCGTCGATTGGGATGCCGGTTATTTTGCCTCCTATCACGTGTACCCTTACTATCCGGATTTCTTCACCTTCGACAAGTCGTTCCAAACGATGAAAAACGACAAAGGCGAAGCGGATAGCTACAAAACCTATCTCCACAAGCTGAAGGAATATCATGACGAGATGCCGATTATGATTACTGAATTCGGCGTTCCCGCCTCGCAAGGAATTGCCCATACCGGCATGCTGGGGCGCGATCAGGGCGGTCACGACGATAAGGAGCAGGGGGAGATGGATGCGGATATGTTCCGTCAGATCCATCAGGAGGGATACTCCGGAGCGATTCTGTTTACGTGGCAGGATGAATGGTTTAAGAAAACATGGAACACGATGCATTACGACGTTCCCGATCGCCGGGCCTACTGGTATAACACACTCACGAACGAATCCCATTTCGGCGTACTCGGTATGTATCCGGGCAAAGACGATACGATCCACATCGACGGGGACGCTTCGGACTGGGACAAGCTGGATGACGGAGACAAGACAAAGCTGGAGCTGCAGAGCGAAGGATTTAACGAAATATGGGCCACGCATGACGAAGGCTATCTATACCTCCTGGTTAATTTTTCCGAATCTTTAGAATTTTCTAATCATTCGATCTATCTGGGCTTTGACACGTTAAAAGGCGGCAATCGCCATGCTCCGCAGCTCCAAGGAAAGACGCTGGACGAGGGCCTGGAGACGTTAATCGAGCTCGGCGACGAGGACGAAGGCCGGATGATGATTGCCTCCAATTACGATTTCCATACCCGGTACTATGGCCATCTATCGAAAATATTAGCTTTTGATCCCAAAGAGCTGCAGGACGATAGCGGACTTTTTAAGCCATGGAAATTGGTCGTGAATTATTTGCTGGAACATCCGGATGCCCGGTTCGATCATCCCTTCGGCGATATCGATGTCGGAGACTTGCGAAGAGGAACGAGCAATCCGCAGGATCCGAATTATAATTCGAAGGCGATGTGGCAGGTCAAAGGCAATAAGCTGGAAATTCGGATTCCGTGGATGCTGCTTGGATTCAGCGATCCGAGCTCGCTCAGCGCCATTAGCTACACGGATACCGGAACGAAAGAATTCGAATCGGTGAAAGTCGAAGGCGTTCGCCTCGTTCCCTGGATTGTTCGCAACGACACGAAAGAAGTGATCGGACTCGAAGGCAGCGGCCCGTATCCGGTATCGAAGCTTCCGTTTTACGCGTGGAACAGGTGGGAGGATGTCGATGTCGACTATGTGGAACGTCCGAAGCAAAGCTACTACACGATGCAAAAAGCGATGCGCGAAGTCAATCAACCGGTAACTGAATAAAGCGAAGAGAGGAAGGATTTACTTGTGTATATCAACATCGAAGTGGCGATCCAATTTTTATACGTTCTTCTTATACTGAATCTTGTATTCGCCTTAGCCGTCTATGCCATGAAATTCAAAAGTCTGAGAAAAGCCAGAACGGTGCGCAGGTTCGAGGTCAAAATCAAAGATTACCTCACCTACATCCAATTGAATATCGAAGGAACTGAACCGTTAAATGCACCGCCGTTTTCATTAAGCAAAATTGAACGAGAAGCGCTGCAGGAACGCTTGAACGAGATGATCGAGAATTTTACCGGAGCTCCTCGCGAGAAATGCATGGAGCTCTGCGTCCGCCTGGGGCTGGCGCAAAATCACCTTGATCGTCTGAGAAAAGGCGCTTATTCCGCGAAAATCGATGCGGCGTATCACTTAGGCTGCATGAGAGTTCGGGAAGCCGTTCCGGCTTTGCTCAAGCTGCTCCGAACGCATAAACGGAATTCGTCCCTCTTCGTCGTCGCCCGCTCGATTGCCAAATGCGCTCGCGACGAACAGGACGTCAAAGAAATGGTGCAGATTCTTCTGAAGCATAACAAGGGCTTTTACGAGCTGCTTGTCGACATGATTAAGGAAGCGGACATCGATCATCGGGCGCTGTTTGCTGAATTTCTGCAACGGGACACCCATGAATTCATCCGAATCGGTCTGTGCGGATTGAAGGAGTATACCGAGCCGACGGCGGCATCGGCCGTCTACCGTCTTCTCGATTCCCCGGACAGCACCATTCAATATAAAGCCGTGGAAATCTATCTGAAATCCGTTCATTTTATTCCCAGAAACGTCGTTCAAAAGCTGCTCCGGCATCCGTTGGACGAGGTGCGCGTTATGGCGGCTCAAGCGATCGCGGATCTGAAGCTGGTTCCGTATATCGATGTTATGAGAGGCGCCTTGTTGGATGAAAGCAAGCGGGTATCCGCCGCCAGCGCAAACGGGTTGTTGCTGCTCGGAGAAGAAGGAGCCGCCCAATTGTGCGAAGTCGCCGCAGAAGCAAGAGGATCGGAGCAAGGGGAATTCCTCCGAACGCTTATTGAGGAACAAATCGAGGCCCTTTCCAGCCGGCACCACGAACTTGATCGGCTGACGCGATACAATTCGTTGGCTTACCATTACGAAAAAGCGTTCGGCAAAAACAAACGAATCTATCGCGTTGTGTAGTTAGCCGATTTAGGAGGATGGGTTAGGAGGAAACCGAAGCATGAGAATATTCGAATATTATTTGCAGCAGTTTTTAAACTTCTTGCGCGACTTTTTACTGGGCTACGGCTACTTTGCGATGTATTACGCCTTGGCGATTACTTTTATTTATTTCCTGATTTTCGCTTTATCGATTCGCCATACTTCCCCTCTTCAAAGAGGGATTCGCTACAATCGCATTCAGAAGCTGTCCGGTTCCGAACACTTGCCGCCGGTGTCCTTGTTAGTCCCGGCGTTTAATGAAGAATTAACGATCAAAGAAAACGTAAGATCCTTGTTGGCTTTGAACTATCCGGAATACGAGGTTATCGTCGTGAATGACGGCTCTCAGGACGATACGGTTCGAATTATGATCGAAGAGTTCCAGCTTCAAGAGATTCAGCCTTTTGTCGCCAAACCTATTAAAACCGAGAAGGTCAGAGGATATTATCATAATCCCGAGTATCCGAACTTGTTTTTCATTGATAAAGAAAACGGAGGCAAAGCGGACTCCTTAAACGCAGGAATCAACCTTTCCCGCCATCCTCTGATTTCGACGATCGATGCCGATTCGCTGCTGGAGAAAGACGCGCTGACCCGAATCGCCAGAGTGTATATGGAAAATCCGGAAGAGACTGTGGCGGTCGGCGGAAACGTACGAATCGTGAACAGCTGTACGGTAGAAGACGGGATCGTCAAAAAAATCCGTTTTCCGCAAAAAGTGTGGCCGGCGCTGCAGAACGTAGAGTATATCAAAGCTTTCTTGGGCGGCCGGATCGGCTGGAGCGCCATTAACGGATTGATCATCGTATCCGGCGCCTTCGGCGTCTTTCAGAAGGATAAGATCATCGCCGTAGGCGGATACCGCGGCGGATATCCCGGAGAAGACATGAACATCGTCATCAAGCTGCACCGGTATTGCCTGGAAAATAAAATCCCTTATCATGTCGCATTCTGCCCGGACGCCGTATGCTGGACGCAAGCGCCGGATACGTATCGGATACTAAGCAGCCAACGAAAGCGCTGGGGCCGCGGGAACTTGAAAAACATGGTCGAAGAAGGCGTCCATATGATCTTCCGTCCTCGGTACAAAGTGTTCGGGCTCTTAACGCTTCCGTATAACGTCTTGTTTGAAACCTTAAACCCTTATTTTCGCTTAAGCGGTCTGATTGCGATGCTGGGATACTGGCTGCTGAATATGGCCGATTGGAAAACCGTCGCCGTCTTTATGCTGGTGAACTTTTTCTCCTGCTTTATTCTGAGCCTCGGCGCTTTGTTTATCGAGGAAAAAGCGTTTAATCGTTATCCGAAGCTGAGCGATCTCCACAAAATGATGCTGTACTCCGTCCTCATGTTTTTTGGTTACCGACAAGTCGGCGTGCTGTGGAGATTAATGGGACACATCGACTTCTTCCGCAACAACAATACGTGGGGGACGATGGTTCGTACCAATTTTAATAAATAGGAGTGGAGATCATGGCCGTCATTCGCAACAGCATTCAGGAAACGACGTTGCAGCTTTTACAATTCATCCATGTGGCGACCCGAAAGAGCGCTTCGTGCGGAGTCATTCTGGCTCCTTGCGCGGACTTGAGTCCAAGAACGCTCGAACAGGCGAAAGGGGTGATAAGCAAGAACGGCATCTCTCTGTCGGTCCAATTATTCTATGACGATTCGAATCAGGTTTTATGCGCGGTACTGGACGGCGGTACATTGGGCAGCACCCATTATGCGTCGCTCGTATTGAAGGATTTCCTTCAACCTCGGCGTCTGCTGCACGGACGATTAATCGTGTCCAGCTTTCCGGAGAGCGGAAAGCCGACCGAGTCCGCGATCGCGGATTTCATTCAGCAGGCGATCCGGAGCAAAGGCAACGATGGGGACATTCGTTTTCTTACGTCGGACGATGCCGCGACTTCTGTACTCATTGCCGAGCCCGACGATCTCGTGCGCGAATTCATCAAGATCCGCTTGGAGCTGAAAGGGTATCGCGTCTATGAGGCGCAAGACGGACAAGAGGCTTACGATGTGTTCTTCCGGGAATTGCCGGACCTCGTCATTACCGAGTTAAATATGCCGATTCTGGATGGATATCAGCTGATTCGCAGCATCCAACGCCATGAGCCGAATGAAGGCAAGGTGATCGTTCTGACGGACAATCATCTCGCGGACAACAGGAGCCGCGCTTACGAATCGGGAGCTGCCGATTACGTGACCAAGCCGCTGTCGATCTCCGAATTGGAATGGAAAATCAAGAGATTGGCTGGAAACCTTTAACTTGAAAACGCGAGGAGCGGATAGTATGACATACAACATCTTAAAAGAAAATCTGCAAAATAAAACGGCGAAAGTCGGCGTCGTAGGTCTGGGATACGTCGGTTTGCCGCTAGCGATGGAAATGGTAAAAGGCGGTTTTACCGTATACGGCATTGACTTGGATAACCGTAAAATAGAGTCCCTTCTTGGCGGCGAATCCTACATTCAAGACGTGCCGAGTTCCGTCGTGGCCGATGCCGTGAGCAGCGGGAAATTCGTGCCGACGAACCGCTTCGAAACGATTCGGGAGTTGGATACGATCAGCATCTGTGTGCCGACCCCCCTCAGCGAAAACCAGGATCCGGACACTTCCTTTATTGTGAGCGTTGTGAACGAGATCAAGAAATATATCCGCAAAGGAACGTTGATCGTTCTTGAAAGCACGACGTATCCCGGTACGACGGAAGAATTAATCGAATACGAGCTTAAAGCTTTGGGATTAAAGGCAGGTCGGGACTTCTTTCTCTGCTTCTCCCCGGAACGCGTAGACCCGGGCAATCCTAATTACAATACTTACAATACGCCCAAGGTCATCGGCGGTACGACCGAGAGATGCAAAGAGCTCGGCGTAACGCTGTACAACAACGTGGTTAAAACCGTCGTTCCGGTGTCTTCGCCTAAAGTCGCGGAAATGTCCAAGCTGCTTGAAAATACGTTTCGCAGCATCAATATCGCTTTCGTTAACGAATTGGCCATGATGTGCGATCGCATGTCGATTGACGTATGGGAAGTCATTCGGGCCGCCTCTACGAAACCGTTCGGGTTCATGCCCTTCTATCCGGGGCCGGGAATCGGCGGCCACTGTATTCCGCTGGACCCGATGTACTTGTCTTGGAAAGCCAAAGAATTCCGTTTCTACAGCAAGTTTATCGAGTTGGCCCAATCGATTAACGATAATATGCCGGAATACGTTCTGAACAAAACGGCTCAAGTGCTGAACGTATACGCCAAATCGATCCGCAACTCTAGAGTATTGCTGCTTGGGATGTCCTACAAGCCGGACATCGACGATCTGCGCGAATCTCCCGGCCTGGAAATCTATGAATTGTTCAAAAAAAGCGGAGCAAAGGTGGAATATTACGATCCGTATGCAACTTCGTTCCAGGACGAGCAGGGCCGCAGCGTTCATACGGTTAATTACGATCCGGACGCCTTTGCCCAATACGATTGCATGGTGTTGATCACCAATCATCGCAGCTTCAGCTATCATGAGCTGGCGGAAATGGGCGTCCCGATTATCGATACGCGCAATGCTTTTGCAGACATTAAGTCGGATAACATTCATAAGCTAGGAACCGGAATTCAACACCATGACGTGAAAGTTCTTGTCGGCGCTTAAATCCAACATTCCCAGCAAGCTCCCGCCTCTTAAAATGATTTTGATCGCCATGCTGGTCTGCGTGGCGATCGCAACGGTTCTTATGCTGAAAGAACGCTTCGACAAGCCGTCGATTATGGCGACTTGGGTATGGGATACAACGGCTTTAATAGAAGACAAAAACGAAATACTCGCATTTGCCGAAGATCAAGGAGTGAACGTAATCTTCCTGCACATCGATCGCGAATCCCAAGATTTTGAACCGTACCGGACTTTCGTCGAGGAAGCGCACGGGTTGGGAATCGAAGTCGAAGCGCTGGGAGGAGACCCCACCTGGGGATTAACCGATTATCGACGGGAGATCGACTCTTTTATCGGGTGGATGGAAGACTATCGGAACGCGGTGAGCGAACAAGCCGCTTTTGACGGCATCCATGTCGATATTGAGCCTTATCTGCTGGAGGGATGGGAACAGGATCGTGACGATGCTGTAAGCCAATGGATGGATAACGCGGCATATTTAGTTGACAGGGCCAAGCGGGTCGGCTCCTTGCGGGTATCGGCCGATCTCCCTTTCTGGATTCATAAGATTCCCGCCCGATCCGGCGAGAGCTTGGGAGCTTGGATGCTGGAGCGGTTCGACCGCGTTGTGCTGATGAATTATCGGAATTTCGCCATCGGCGATAACGGGATTGTAGAACATGCTTTGCCGATGATCAAGGAAGGAACCCGAGCGGGGAAGCCCGTGATCATTGGTCTGGAAACGGCGCCTTCGGACGAAGGGGAGCACGTTACTTTTTTCGGCCAGGACGCCTCCAGCTTACAGCGGCAAATGCAGTTGAGCCATAAGGCTATGCGTCGGTATTCCGGATATGAAGGCTTCTCCATCCATGACTACAAGAGCTGGAAGGGAGCCGCGGAATCCGGCCCGCAGGAATGAAAGGAAGGACGATACGTATGGGAAAATATTTCGGTACCGACGGGGTACGCGGCGTAGCTAACGGGACGTTAAGTCCTGAATTGGTATTTCGTTTAGGACGACTAGGCGGATATGTGTTAACTCGGAACAAGCAGGGGAAACGTCCGAAAATATTGATCGGGCGGGATACCCGCGTTTCGGGGGAGATGCTGGAAGCGGCTCTTGTCGCAGGCTTATTATCGATTGGCGCCGACGTTCTCCGATTAGGCGTTATTTCTACGCCGGGCGTGGCGTATTTGACGAAAGCAAGGGGAGCGGATGCGGGGGTGATGATTTCCGCATCCCATAATCCAGTGGAGGATAACGGGATTAAATTTTTCGGAGGCGACGGATTTAAGCTGTCGGACGAGATCGAAGCGGAGATCGAAGCGCTGCTGGATGCGGATGAGGACGAGGATCGCATTCCGCGTCCGATCGGCGCCGGCGTCGGTGCGGTGCAGGACGACCTCGAAGGGGGACAAGCCTATCTCTCCTACTTAAAGGCGACGGTTAATCATCGCTTCGAAGGGCTTAAAGTGGTCGTGGATTGCGCCAACGGAGCGGTGTCGAGGTTGGCGCCCCGGCTTTTCCGCGACTTGGGAGCAGATACGGTGGTGTTGTCCCATCAACCGGACGGCTTGAATATTAACGATGGATGCGGCTCAACGCACCCCGAAGCGGTTCAGCGGGCGGTGTTGGAGCATCGGGCCGACCTCGGCCTTTCCTTCGACGGGGATGCGGATCGGCTTATTGCCGTCGATGAGAAGGGGACGATCGTGGACGGAGACCATATCCTCTTCATTCTGGCTGAATTCATGAAGAAGCGTCAACGCTTGAAGAATGATACGGTAGTGTCTACCGTCATGAGCAACCTGGGCTTCTACAAGGCGCTGGAGCAGAAGGGGATCGCGACCAAACAAACCAAAGTCGGAGACCGCTACGTTTTGGAGGAAATGCTGCAAGGCGGCTATAATCTGGGCGGGGAGCAGTCGGGCCATATCGTGATGCTGGACTATGGCACGACCGGAGACGGCATGCTGTGCGCGATTCAACTGATGGACGTCTTGAAATCCGAGTCCGAATCTCTAAGCGAGCTTGCGCGAGGCATGACCAAGTATCCGCAGCTGCTAATCAACGTTCAAGTCGAGGACAAGTCGAAGCTGGCGGGAAATCCGAAAGTCGAAGGAGCCATCAGATCGGTAGAGAATCGGATGGACGGGAGCGGGAGAGTGCTCGTTCGCCCTTCAGGAACGGAATCGATCGTACGAGTGATGGCGGAAGGCCCGAATGAACAAGAGCTTGCCGGCTTTGTCGGGCAAATCGTCGCTGCGATTAAGGAAGAATTGGCATTCAGCAGTAAATGATGAAGAAATGGCTGATCTGGATTTGGGTCATCGTCCTATGCGTATCGATTGTCGTACCCGTCGCTGCCGCCGCTTCCCAAATCCGAATCGTCGTAAACGGCGAGAAGGTAGATTTTCCGGATGCGCCCCCGTATATCGATCGCCAATCGAACCGTACGATGGTCCCGGCAAGATTCGTATCGGAAAAGCTGGGCGCCAAGATGGAGTGGAACAAGGATTCCAACCAAGTCGCTTTTTCGATGCCGAATAGAACGATTCTTGTAACGATCGGTCAAAACAACGCGCAAACGGCGAATGGGGAGACGATAATGCTCGATACGCCGGCGGTGATCAAAAACAACCGCGTTATGATCCCGCTGCGGCTGATCGGCGAGCTTTTTCAAGCTCAAGTGGAGTGGGATGCGCAACATAGGCTGGCCGTCGTGACGACTCCGCCGAAAATTCCTAAAGGCACGTGGATTTGGGATAGCCGCATCATTGAAAACGATCGGGATCGAATTCTCGGCTTTGCAAGCGAGCACGACGTAAATGCCATCTACCTTCACATGAATAGAGATATTGCGCCTAAGGTATATGCCGATTTCATTCGAAACGCCAATGAACGGCAAATCAGAGTAGAGGCTCTGGCCGGTCGTCCCGATTGGGGGCTTAAATCTAAACAGGATCAAATAAAAGCATTTATTGCATGGGTTCGGCAGTACAACGCATCCGTTAAGTCGGAAGAGCGCTTTGCCGGTCTGCATTTCGATATCGAACCTTATCTGCTGGCTGAATGGGATGCCAATAATCGGATGATTCTTGAAAACTGGTTACATAATTTGAGATTCATTGAGCAGGAAGCCAAAGGCAGCGGATTAGAAATTGCGTTGGACGTTCCTTTTTGGCTTCATAACGTTAAAGTGCCCGACACCGAATACAGCTTCAGCGCATGGCTGCTTGAGAAGTTCGACAGTCTTGTGATCATGGATTATCGCAATCATGCCTTGGGGAAAGATGGGATCGTCGCCAACGCCCAAGCGATGTTGAAGGAAGCCTCTGCTCTCGGCAAGTCTTTGATCATTGCGGTGGAAACCGCTAGAAGCATGGAAGGCGATCGCGTGTCCTTCTATTCCAAGAATCCGGATTTCATGGATCAAGAGCTGCAAACCGCTCATCGAGAGCTATCCCAGCATGCCGGTTATGCCGGAATGGCAATCCACGATTATAGAAGCTGGGTTGCGATGGTTGGGAGCTCGGAGTGAGGGGGGGGATCCGGCGGCATCTATATAGCTCGAAAAGCGGTAAGTCCCATTTGGCAGCGGGGCTTGCCGCTTTTCATTGTTTCGATAACCAGAAATAGATATAATTTACTAAAAAGGATCGGGAGACTATTGCTATGGGCTCAAATTCGAATTCTGAAAGCCTGCACCAGCGACACGACACCTCTTATCGTTTTTTATTATCGAGTAAAAAGCTGTTTGTTGAACTTCTTCGTTCCTTCATAGACAGAGGCTGGGTGCAGGCGGTAGACGAGGAGTGCGTTCAGGAGATTCCGCATTCCTTCGTGCTT